>Ga0207893_1000008_pt1 | contig 251224 bp, 252 predicted proteins | sample MalvirmetaMSP121_FD_184233 | JGI IMG/M metagenome (GOLD analysis project Ga0207893, IMG submission 184233) | Marine viral communities from the Deep Pacific Ocean - MSP-121 (SPAdes) | ecosystem: Environmental > Aquatic > Marine > Oceanic | place: Pacific Ocean | collected 2001-06-02 | reverse complement strand
TCGCGTGCGCGCGGCGGCCCAGAACTCGGGGATCCCGCTGCCCTCGCGGAAGCTCACGATCAACCTGTCGCCCGCGGCGCTGCCCAAGCACGGCTCCGGCTTCGACCTCGCGATCGCGATGGCCGCCTTCGCGGCCGACGGCGCCGTCTCCGCCGACTCGGTCGCGGGGGCGGTGCACGTCGGCGAACTCGGGCTCGACGGGCGGCTCCGGCCGCTGCCGGGAGTGCTGCCCGCGGTGCTGGCGGCCCGGCGCGCCGGCTTCGCCACCGTGCTGGTGCCGGCGGGCAATGCGGCGGAGGCGGGGCTGGTCCCCGACATCCGCATCGTCTCGATCGCCAGCCTGCGCGACGCGGCGATCTGGCACGGTGCCGAGCTGGAGCCTGTCGAGGTCGAGCCGATCGCGCGGGGGCCGATCGCGCCCGACGGCACCGAGGAGCGGGCGGGCGACCTCTCCGAGATCCTCGGCAACCGGGACGCGGTCGAGGCTCTGCAGGTGGCCGCCGCGGGCGGGCACCACATGTTCCTGCTGGGGCCGCCCGGGGCGGGCAAGACGATGCTCGCGGCGCGGCTTCCCGGCATCCTCCCCGACCTGGAGCCGGCGGAGGCGCTCGAGGTCTCCTGCATCCGCTCGCTCGCGGGGCTGCCGGTCGCGGGGGAGCTGCCCTCCCGTCCGCCCTTGGAGGCCCCGCATCACACCGCGAGCGCGGCGGCGATCGTCGGGGGCGGCAGCACGCTGATCCGCCCCGGGGCGGCGGCGCGGGCGGCGCACGGGGTGCTGTTTCTCGACGATGCAAGGAGTCTTAGATACAACCAAGGCTCTACGGCCTACGTAGGCGCTTTAGTGGCAAAATAGCCAACGACAGCGAGACCAGAGGTCGAGTTGCAGATCCCGTTGATCCAGGTCGGCGGTCCCCAGAGGGGATCTCACGCCACCTGCTAGTCGGGCCAGTCCAGCACAGCGTGCGGGCATCTCTGCTCACTTACGACCACTGGAGTCAACATGGCACGCGGAATCATTTCGCACGGCGACATCCTCACTCACACGACGGACGGTGTCCCGCTCAACTCGATCTGGCAGGAATTCCAGGCCACGATCGCGACGGTGAACAGGGACAGGAACCTGCTCGCGTCGCTCTTCACGTTCGACATCAACCAGCCCTCAGACGTCCTGTCGCTCGACGGCGACAAGATGAACTTCGAGTCCAAGTCGGAGTTCGGCGCACCCAAGTCGGGTCAGGTCACTCCGACTTCGCTCACCGTCGGCTTCCCGCTCGACTGGTTCGACCTCCGCATCGCGTACACGGAGGACTTCCTGCGCGACGCGACAGCGGCCCAGATCGAGACTCAGCACAACGCGGCTCTGGAAGCCAACAACCGTCTGCTCTTCAACTCGACGCTGCGTGCGCTGATGACCAAGACGGTGGCGGGCAGTCGACCGACCAACGACGAGGGCACTCAGATCTACGCCCTCTACGACGGCTCGGCAGACTCTAAGCCGCCGTCGTTCGCCGGTCAGACGTTCGCTTCGGGTCACGACCACTACCTCGTCAGCGGCGCAGCGGCGGTCGACGGCCAAGACCTGGCTGACCTGATCAAGACCATCCAGCACCACGGTCACGGGATCAGCGGCGCAGAGAAGATCGTCCTTCTGGTCAACCCTCAGGAGGGTGAGCCGATTCGAGGCTTCCGCGCCGGAGTCGCCAGCTCTCCCTACGACTTCATCCCTTCGGAGGGTGCGCCAGCGTTCCTGACGAGCGAGAACATCGTCGGGGCCAAGCCACCGGCGACCTTCCAGGGTCTGCCGGTCATCGGGTCGTACGCCAGCGCGCTCGTGGTCGAGTCGTACTACGTCCCTGCTGGCTACGTCGTCGCTGTCGCCACCTCGGGAGCCAACTCGTCGCGCAACCCTCTCGGCTTCCGCCAGCACTCGACGCGCGCCGAGTGGCGCGGCCTGCGGATAAAGCCCGGAACCGAGCGCTACCCGCTGGTCGGTTCGACCTACGCCCAGGGCTTCGGACTCGGCGTTCGCAACCGAGGCGCGGGCGCAGTGATGCAGATCAAGGAGTCGGGCACGTACGACAGCCCGTCCATCCCGTAACAAGCCGGGGCGCCGTCTCTCCTGCCCGGGCGGCGGCGCCCCTCCCTCGCCCGGGCAACAAAGAGAGAGGAAACACCATGTACCTTCACATCGAAGACCCCGAGCAACTCCATGCAACGGTCGACCGTCGTCTGCACGACGACCCGTTCGCGCTCATGGTTGCTGATGCAACCGTGTCGGCCTCGGTCGCCGCTTCGTCCTACGCACGCGACAACCGTCACCTGCTCGAAGACGACTGGGTTCGCAGGAGCGTCGAAGCCGTCGCGCGTGACGACGACAATCCACGCGGACTTCCCGACCCGTACCTGGCGGTGATCGTGACGAGTCAGGCGATGTCGTCAACAGAGTTCGCTGGCGACGAGTGGCACCGAACCGTTCACCCGCTCCCCAAGAAAGGTGGCCCCGTCTCGGAGGCCGAGGGGATCTGTGACCGCTGTGACGTCGGGAACCTGTACCTGCGTGAGTTACTCGGGCTCGAACCGGCGACGCGCAAGCCCTTGGCAATCTTCCATCTGGCTCGATCCCGTTTCATCGTGGAGTTCCGAGTTTGCGACGAGTGTTTCCGGGAGCTGACGTTCATGTACGGCCCGATCCTCCAAGTGGTGCGGCGTGGCACGGTGTGACGCGCTCGGCATCACTCGAGGCAGGCCCAACTTCGGGAAGCAGTGCGCGCGAAGCGCTGTGACCGGCTCGAAGTTCTGTGTCATGCACGGCGGCAAGGACGACACCGCCACACCAAGCGAAGTGCGCAAGAGGCGCGATCGTGGAGGGGTTCGATGCGTGCGGACGAAGCGTGACGGCGAGCAGTGCAAGAACTACGCTCTGCCCGGCGCAACTCTCTGCCGCAAGCACGGCGGCAATGCTCCGCACATTCAGCGCGCCGCGCGTGAGCGGTTCAACGACATGATCGACCCGATGATCAATATCACGGCGCGCATGGCAGAGGACGCGCTTAGCGGCAAGATGAGCCACGCCGATCAGTTGCGCCTCGTCACCTTCATCGCAGACCGCACCGGCTTCGGGCAGAAGGCAGAGGTCGAGGTTCAGGTCAAGACGTGGGAGAAGACGCTCGAAGGCATCATGAAGACGCCTCCGGCTGAACTGCGGCAATACCTTCCGGAGATTGAAGGGGTCGTCTTGGATGACGACTCAGCACGTGACGAGGACGGTGCGGAGAACGAGCCTTCGCCAGTCGAGCAATCCGGGCCTGCGCGCGTGGTGGGCTCAGCGAATCCACCTTCAGATCTGCGGTGGTAGTGACGAATGATCATCTAAGTGCGCACTGCGACTCGCCTGATAGTCGTAGCATGTCGGAGCAGCACGGCAATATGATGGTTGTCAAGTCATCCTGTGGATAAGTATGTGGACAAACCTGTGAGTAACGAAAACGCCAGCAAGGAAAGGGGTGCGAAGCATGATTGAGACACGTCAAGTCGCAAAGTACGTTTTGTCTCGCTCGGACCACTCGCTAAGCGGAAAGAAGCTTCAGAAGCTGGTCTACTACTGCGAGGCCTGGCACTCCACTGCTCTTGATCGACCCCTTACGACCGAAGTGCCGCAAGCGTGGGATCACGGTCCAGTATTTCGGTCCCTTTGGGATCGGCTCGGCTACTCGTTCGGTCTAACCTTCAGGTCTAATCTCACCGATGTGCCTATGCCGAAACTTCCCGAGGACTCACGCGCGGTCCTGGACGCAGTCCTCGATTTCTACGGCGATTGGTCGGAGCGGAAGCTGATCGACACAAGCCATGACGAACGCCCCTGGAAGAAGGCGCGTGAGAAGTTTGGACGTAACGCCCCGATCACGCACGAGAGCATGCGCAAGTTCTATTCAGGAATGATTGCGCGAAACGAGGCGCGCCCAAACCTCCCGGTGAGTCTCTACAGCTATGTTCTTGCGGAGGACATGGAGAGGATCAAGTCGTCGCTCGATGACATCGCTCCATCGCCCGGGCTCGTTTCGATGTTGGTGAAGGCAAAGACAGGGTAGTGAATCCGTGGCAGCGAGTAGAGCCCCTAGGTGATCACGACCTAGGGGCTTTCACTTGCGCGAATCCTGCCATGGACGAGTGGGTCCAGAACAAGGCGGCGAACGCGAGCGCTCAGGCGACGGCCACTGTTTGGGTCTGCTGCGCTGACGACGGCGCGGTGATCGGGATCTTCGCGTTCGACCACATCACGATCGCAGCTGGGGACGTCGGCAAGAAGAGGCTGAGAGGATTGCCGACTGCGCGGGCGATCCTGCTGGCGCGATTCGCACTGCACTCGGACTATCGCGGGGGCGGGAATGGGGTTCTGCTCATGTCTGAGGTCATGCGCACCAGTATCGAGGCGACCAAGTATTTGCCTGCCGCACTGCTTGTGCTGGACGCGAAGAACGACAAGCTTGCCGACTGGTACCAGAAGCTCGGGTTCGTCGCTATGGAGACGGATCACCTTCGTCACTACATGACGATGGGCAACGTCGAGGCCAGCGTGGCGTTGGCTGATGCGCAGGTCCAGGCTCTGATGGCCGAGTCCGAAGCGACGCCCTAGTCTGGCGATATACATCTCCGGGCATTAGTTGTAATATCTCGATCGCGACGCTGAGCCGGTGGCCTTCGTCGCAGCATTGCCGGATGCATCCCCGTGAGGCTTGAGCCGAGACCGGGTGACGCGGTGAATGTGACTCCCTGAGGGTTGAGTCCGTCACGCCTGCATCGCGCCTGGGGAGCACATTCGCCGCGGGCGTGATGAAGGAGCCACATCGTGGCACTTACGCGACGACGCCAGCCAGCCAAGCGCTTCCTGGTCGTCAACGAGATAACCCAGAGGGAGGCTGCCGAGTTCATCGGCTGCCGAGTCAACCACTTGCGCAACGCGCTGAACGGACGCTCTCACCCAAACGAGTCCGTGCGCGAGAAGCTGCCGATCCTGGTCGGGATGCCGCTCGAAGTGCTCTTCGAGGCGGAGGTCTTGCAGGACGACTACACCGGCCCTCGGGGACGGCGGGCCAAGCGATGAGCAAGCGGCTGGAGTTCTCAGACGAGGCCATCGACCGGATCGCCGCGTTCCTACGAGCGACTCAGAGCGCGCCGGAGGCCAGCGATGAGGAGTGAAGAGGGAGTGGGCGAGCCCCCAGAGGAAGAGGGGCTCGCCCACGCAACGAGACAGACACACGTTCACCAAGGGCTGCTCGAGTCGCAATCTATCCAAAGTGGGCACGTCGTGTCCGCCCAGTTCCGCGTCGCGCTCGACCTGGCGACGAGAGCGGGCTTACCGATGGTGCGACTTCGGGCGGGGAGCAACGTGCCGAACCTCGAGCGGTGGCCCGAGCGAGCGACCAGCGATCCCGTCGCGCTGGCGGCTCTCAACGCTGAGCGGCCCGACTCGAACTGGGGCGTGCTGACGGGCTCGGGAGTCGGCGTGCTCGACTTCGACACGAAGAGCGACCCACACGGCTACGGCGGGTACGCGACCGTCATCGACCTCGAAGAGATGATCGACCTGTCGGGCTGGAAGCCTCCCGTGGTCAAGACAGCGTCGGGGGAGCACTGGTACTTCCGCTACGAGGGCACTCTGCCGACGCAGGTCGGCTGGATGCCTCACCTCGACGTGAAAGCGGACGGCGGCAGTCAGGTCGCCGCTCCGGGGACGGTTCGCGTGCTCGGCGGTCGAGAGCTTCGCTACGAACTCGTGCGCGGTGACCTGGCTGCTATTCCTCGTGCGCCAGAAGCCCTGCTGAGCCTCATGCGCGGCTCGCGAACCCGATCGATCACCGCCTACTCGTCGCGTGGTCTGAGCGTCCCTGGTGGGCTGCCCAGCGACGACGAGGCTCTCGTGCACGGTCTCCCGCTCGGTCAGCGCAGCAACATGATGCACGCGCTGGCGTGCAGGTGGTGGGGCGTGTACGGGCTGGCGAACGAAGCAGCGGTGCGGAGCCGCGCGTACCAAGTCTGGCTGGCGACTCCGGGCCACGACTCCTTCACCTGGCCGGAGGCGCTCGGGACGGTGCAGAGCGCGGAGAGGTACATGGCTCGCCGCATCCCCGAAGAGGCGCGCGCCATCAGCGCCTGGATGCGCGCGAGGTTCGAGCGATGAGCGACGACGACCTCTCGATGGGTGACGCGATCTTCGAGAGCCAGGTCCAGCGCGAAGTGCTGAGCCTGATGGCTCGCGAAGAGGCCAAGCGCAGGTACCGAGAACGTGAAGAAGATCTGCGACACGGTAGGGCACGGCTTCGACCCGGCGGCGACTTCGTGTTCGACGAGCCCGAAGTGATCCCGTCGCTGTGGGGCGAAGGCGACCGGGTGCTGTGGGCCGAGGGCGAAGGACTGATGATCGCCGGCGGCCAGGGGCTCGGCAAGACCACGCTCGCTCAGCAGGTCGTGCTCGCCAGGCTCGGCTTCCGTCCGCCGTCCTTCCTCGGCCTGCCAGTGAAGCCCGGCTCGGGCAGAGTCCTCTACCTGGCGATGGACAGGCCCAGGCAGGCCGCGCGCTCCCTCAGGAGGATGGTCGCGCCGGACCAGCGAGCGGCGATGAACGAGCGCCTCGTTGTTTGGCCGGGCCCGCTTCCCGTGAGCGTCGTCTCGTCGCCGCAGGCTATGGCGAACTGGATACAGGACGAGTGTCCCGGCGTCGACGCTGTCGTCGTCGACTCGGTCAAGGATCTGGCTCCCGGTCTGTCTTCGGACGAAGTCGGTGCTGCGATCAACATGGCGTGGCAGGAAGTGATCGCGAGGGACTTGCAGCTCTTGGTTCTGCACCACGAGCGCAAGGCACAGGCTGGGTCGAGCACTCGTCCTGCGACTCTGGACGACGTGTACGGGAGCACGTGGCTTACGGCAGGGCTCGGCTCGGTGCTCCAGGTGATCGGGCAGCGCGGAGAGTCGCAAGTGAAGCTCCACCACCTCAAGCAGCCTGCTGAAGAGGTCGGCCCCATCTCGGTGGAGCACGACCACCTGACGGGGACGAGCGTCGCCCGCAACGTGCGGACGGTCGAAGACCACCTGATCGTCTGCACGGCCCAGGGCATCGTCCAGACGGTCGAGCAAGTCGCGTTCGCGGTGGGCGAGCGCGTCGACAGGGTCAGGCGACGCATCCAGGCACTCGTTCGCGACGGCAAGGTCGTCGAAGTCGAACCTGCGCGCAACACGCCTTCTGGACGAGCGGGCGCGACCTACGCGTGGCGAATGGGCGCGTGAGTATCGTTCTGGAGCCCAGTTACACGCGACTGGGCTCCAGGGTGTCTCACCAGAGCGTCAGAGCCCAGTTGGGCCCAGTTGCACGACCAGTCCTCCAGGCGACGCTGGGCAACAACTACCTGCCCAGAAGCCCAGTTGCACAGCCCAGTTGCACCCCAGTTGCAGTTCTACGGCAGTAGCCCAGTTGCATTGCCCCTATCTCTAGATAGGGGCAACTGGTACTGGGCCTGTGTTGCTGGGCTCTGGAGGTAGAGGCTGTCGTCGAGGTCGAGAGAGCCAAGGAAGTGTCCACTGGTTGGGGCTAGTCGCGCTCTCTCTCCTGTCGGAGACTGCCTGCGAAGCCTACGTAGGAGCGTCTGAGAAGCGCGACCAGCCTCTGGGGTATCGACTATCCAGAAGAGGGCGCAAGAGGTCGACAAGGTCATCTGTCGTCTCTTGTACATCAATCGTCGGTCTTGTGTATTCGTCTACTTCGATCGCTAGCCTTGCCGCGTGGAACTCACTCCCTTGACCGTGGACGTAGGCGACATTGCAACGGCTGTGCTCGCCTTTGTGGCGATCGTCGTCTCGATCGCTGTCGCGATCGTTCAGCATCGCTCTAGCGGCCCCCTCGTGAAGGTCAAGGTCGTAGCTTTCGCTCGGTTGCAGCGCAGACCGGAGCCAGGCAAGAGGTACAAGGCTCCGGACTACGACAACCTGCCCTCTGCTATTGGCCCGCTCTCTTCTATCCCCGAGATGCACGACAAGTACGGTGCGGACAACTTCGTCCGTCTCTACCTGCGTGTCGTGATCACGAACCACGGTCGCATGCCGATCACGGTCGAGAACGTTGGTTACGAGAATCGCGAGGGCAAAGCAATCGCGTTCAAGCGAAAGGATGGTCCGCAGGTTCCGTTTGCCCTCGAACCTTTCCAGCACTTCGAGTGGGACGAGATGTTCAATGACCTGCCGACCTTCGCGGGTCGGTACGCGATGATCCGTTTCCGCGTGGGGCTTTCGAACGGCGAGCGGATCATGTCGAGGTGGATCAAGGTCTATCCGGCGCCCGCGGCTAAGGAGAGGCCCCTTGTGACCTGAGTTTACATTCGAGGCATTCTCGGATTCGATCGACTCGACGGCGGGAGGTACCTGCCGAGAGACGGAACGAATCCATGAGCACGAAGCCAGCACCCAATAAGAGCAAGGCCACCCCTGCGCCCCAGACGACCAGGCTCCCGAGTCGCAACGAGATGCTGGCCCTCCTTGCGTCGAAGGGCTACGAAGGGCCAACAAGCTTCACGGCATCAACCCTGCGTGACGTCATCGCCTGGTTCGAGGTCGGATGCCCGAAGGACGCGACAACGATCCCGACCGGCGTCCTGTTCGCCGTCCATCCTGACCTCAAGCCTCTGCCGAAGTCCAAGGCCTCTCGTCTGACGAAGTTCCAGCAGGGCTACCAGCAGGCGCTCGCCGAGGTCGCGGGGCTCTCGACTCTGGCGAGCGTCCAGAAGTGGGTCGAGGACAACCGGGCAGAGGTCGAGGCGTGAGAGTCGTCGCCTACCTTCGCGTCTCGACCGTCGGCCAGGAGTACGGCATCGAGGCCCAGCGCACGGTCATCTCTGCGGAGGCCGAGCGCAGAGGCTGGCAGGTCGAGTGGGTCGAGGATGCAGGACGCTCGGGCAAGGACATCAACCGTCCCGGCATCACGCGCGCTCTCGAACTCCTGCGCACGGGTCAGGCTGAGGCGCTGGTCGTCTCGAAGCTCGACCGGCTGTCTCGATCCCTTGCCGACTTCGCGCGACTCTTGGAGACGGCGAGCAAGCAGGGCTGGGGAGTCGTAGCGATCGACCTCGGCATCGACACGACGACTCCAACTGGCGAGCTCGTCGCCAACATCATGGCCGCCGTCTCTCGCTGGGAGCGTCAGATGATCGGCCTGCGAACGAAGGAGGGACTCGCGGAGGCTCGCAGAGCCGGGGTGCGCCTCGGCCGGCCCGTGCTGGTGTCCTCAGAAGTGGCGCAGAGGATCGTTGCGGAGCGTCGCGGGGGATTGACCTACGCGCGGATCGCTGAGGGCCTGAACGAAGACGGGGTGGCTCCGGCTGGGAGGGGCGAGAAGTGGCACGCCAGTACGGTCAGGATGATCTCCGCACGTTCGACCTAAGCCGAGGGCGTCGGATCCTTGGCCTCGGCTCACGAGGTTGCTCTGGAAACCTGAAGTCGAGCGACGGTAGCTTCTTGTTCTTCACTTCGTATGCGACGCCCTGGATCATCCCTCCTATTCTCACGAGGGGATCGGGAATCGCTAGCGAGCGCCGCCAGTAGCCGAGTTCGAGTGTCCATTCTTCGTTGAACTCGTTCCCACTGGCGTCGTAGTACCTTGCCTTGACAGTCCACGACTTCCATTCAGAAGGATCGTCGCCGCCCATGATGTCTCCTGCATCGTCAAGGTAGTAGCGCAGGGGCTTGACGTGAGTGAGCGACCCTATGACCGTCTCGCCGTCCATTACACGGTTGAGCTCTTTGACTGCGTCTCTCCAGCCGGGTTGGTCAGGTTCACTGTGTGGTGCGAATGGATGGTCGACCTTCATGGTCAAATTCTTCGCGGGAGTGCGACCGACGTTCTCGATTAGCACGTTGACTAGTGAGCTGGTCGTGTTCCCGTTGCGGCCAACGGTGGGCATCAGTTCGAAGTCCACCACGACGTACGGGCGAGTAAGCGACAGGTTCGAGGCCGTCATCGCGTCGTTCGATTCGGCAAGCAACTTGTTTGAGCGAGTTAGCTCCGAGAGTTGTGACTTAGCGATGAAGAGGGCGACGAGCGCTGCTACTGCCGCAGTGAGTGTGCCAAGGCCCTGGACAGCTGTCCAGAATCCTTCCGAGTCGTTCCACGTAGCAAGCCAGCCGAGAAATGCGTCCCACCACATCTCTGCAGAGTACCGCTCATGTCCGTTGCGCTCGATATCCTCATTGCATGTCGAATCCTGCGCGCGAGCTACATGAGATGCTCACTCCGTGGGCGTTGATCGATGCCAAGAAGTCGATCTATGCGACCCGTGGCGGCGACGCGCGTCGGCCCGACAAGGGTGGGTCGTGGCTTACGAATCAGATTCGTGCGTGCTGGCTCTTGGGTGAAGTTGAGCGCAAGCTTCAGCAGTTGTCCATGCAGGGCACCGATGTCTCGGCTTACGAGAGTTTTCTTCCGTCCTGGTGGAACGCAGTTGTCCTGCCGAACGAGGGTTGGAACACAACGCAGTCGTCAAACACACAGCAGCAGAAGCGGGTGATCACCCAAGACTCACTTGCCACTCTCGCCGCTTGTGCGGCATTTCTTGACGTGGTGTCGACGAATACGACCTATCGAACTTCGTCCGAAAGTCTGGGTCGCGCCAGGGATGCTCTAGACGAAATCACCGATCTCCTGAGTGGCCCGGAAGTTTCGCTAAGCGGCGAAGGACGTGCGTACGTCTATCAGTTGATCACGGAGATCCGTTCGATGTTTGACGCTTCGGCAGGGTCAATCGAATTCGATCTAGTCAGGCGAATTCATGAGTTGCAGGGCTTCCTGGCGACGATTGCGAGCGACTTGGAGTCTGCTGAGCCTGGCAACAAGGTCGCTGAACGTATTCGGGCGGTAGTGCGAGTAGTTCGGCCAATAATCCTCCCAGCGGCGGGCATCGCTGGATACGCACTCGGGATGACTGCGGACGTCTTGGCCATCACCCAAGCAGTCGGAGATCAGTGACTCTCCCTGAAAAGGTCTGCCGCGCTAACTGAGAGAGCATTCGCCAGTCGGTGAATGTTGTCGAGCGTGATGTTCCGTTCGCCGCGCTCAACCTGGCCCACGTACGAGCGGTCAAGTTTCGCCTCGTGCGCCAGCTGCTCCTGGCTCAGTCCGACCCTGCCGCGAATCTCTCGAACGCGCTCCCCAAAGTCCTGACGCTCTTTGGTCAGTTTGGGGTGTCGGCTGGGCACTCATCAACAGTCGGCGTGTGGTGCCTCTGAGTCCACGGACTCTAAGTACCATGCGGAGGCGTGAGCGCCCGCGAGGAAGTAGCCACCTACTGGGACCAGGCGATCGGCAGGTGGGCCTCCGGCGACCACGAACAGCCAGTCGAGATGAAGCGCTGGCTGGCTGCGTACTCGGGACGAGGTGACGGGGCGGTCGACCTGAGTGTGTTCCCCGAGCCCTACATCGGCAGGCTCTCGGGGGAGCCTCCAGCGCTCGTGATGCTGGGTCTCAACCCCGGCGCTCCGGCTCCGGCGTTTCAGGGGATGAGCGGCGTGTACACGGAGCGCGTTCGATCGACCTCCTACCGTCAGTGGGCTGCGGAAGGGCCGTACACGGACGAAGCGTGGGAGGCAGCCAACGGTCGCAACAAGTACCACCGCGACCGTCTGGCCTTCGCGCGCCGCTTCACTCAGGACGACTCGGTGACACCCTCGGACCTGCTGTTCCTCGAACTTCTGCCGTTCCACTCGAAGCGGGTGACCGCTCCCATCCAGCCGCCCCGCGACCTGCTCGAGCGGTTCATCTTCGAGCCGCTGTCTGAGCTGAGCGTGCCGAACGTGTTCGCGTTCGGGAAGCCCTGGCACGCGGCGGCTCAGGCGATAGGCCTCGGCGTCGGCATGGCTCTCAGCGTCGACTGGAGCGCCAAGGGTCGGGAGGCGCGCGAGTACCGGCTGCCCGGAGGCAAGACGCTCGTCGTCCTCACTCAGTCGGGCTACGCGGGGCCTCCCGGCGCGGACGATACCGTAGCGCTCCGACTGGCGCTCGACGCTCGGTACTAGACGACTATCTCGACGCGCTTCTCGATGACGGCGCGCTGGTGCGCGTCGACGCGCTCGGCGTGCTGAGCGGCCGTCTCGTCACGCCGTCGTCCGAGGTTGCGAGCCATACCCTCGGGCCACGCGAACACCCTGACCGTCACGCCAGCCGCTTTCAGGAAGCTCCTGCGCTTGTCTGCCGTCCACTTCTTCCAGTCCAGGCCGTCGCTCATCGCGGCCGAGAGCAGAGGCTTGCCGAGTAGGTCGTTGATCTGATTCTGGAGCGCGGCGTGTTCAGCCTTGAGCGACGCGACGGTGTCGCGGTGGTAGTCACGGTCCACGTCGCCGTCGAGGTAGAGGTCGTTCAGTCGGCGCTGCTTCTCGACGACGGCATCGCGCTGTCTCTCGAGCTCAGTGATCTGCGCGTCCACGTCAGGGCCGCGTTCGCTCAGCTTGTCACTAAGTCGGCTGTCCCCGCTCAGGGCAGCCACAACGGTCTCGAAGACGTACGACTCGAGGCGGTCGTGGTCGATGACTACCCGGTTCACGTCGCGCCCGTCCTGGCCCTTCGGGTGGGCACGGTCGGGTCCGTGGACGCGAGCGAGACAGGCGAGCGCTGAGCGCTTGCGTCCGCCACCCATTACTCGTATGTGGGTGATGAGGCGCTTTCCGCAGTAACCGCACACGGTGACACCCCCGCCCATGCTGTACTTGCCCGACTTCACGCCGGGGGAGTGCGTGACCTTGCGAGCAGGGTCGGAGAACAAGCGGTGGAGTCGATCGAAGTCTCGCTCGTCGATGATCGCTTCCCAGCCCTTGACCCCTGCCTTCGTCTCTCCGAGCAGGGAACGGTTCATGAGGATGGAGCGCAGGTTGGCTTGACGCCAGTGCTTGCCGAACCGGGTCGTCACGCCGCGCGCGTTCCAGTCCGTCACCACTGAGTGGAGCGTGTCGCCGGCCAGCACGCGCTTCGCGGCCTCCGCGACCAGGGCGACTTCGCTCGGGTTGGGGATCAGTCGCTTGTTCTCTGCCCTGTAGCCGAAGGGCGCAGCTCCGCCGTGCCAGTGGCCGTTGGCCGCTCTCTGCTGCTTCTGGGCCTTGATGCGCTCGCTAGTGCGCTCTGCTTCGGCCTGATCCCAGACGGCGATCGTGAGCATGGAGGCACGGCCGTCTGCCCTGTCAAGATCATGCTGTCCTGACGCAACCGTGTGAACGCGGATGCCGGTCGTCTTGGTCACGTTGATGATCGCCTGAATCTCTGCGACCCGACGTGTGAGGCGGCTGTTCGAGTAGGCAATGATCGCGGCCAGTTCGCCACGCTCAGCGGAGCTCATCATGCTCACAAACTCTGGACGCGGCTTTTCGCTCAGCGTGCTGGCCGACACATCATTGTCCTGGAACACGACGACAGAGTCGTAGCCGAGTGACTTGGCCAATCTGCGGCAATCCGCTTCCTGCCGTTGAACACCGAGCTCGCGCCCTTCACGGTCTTTCGAGATCCGCGTGTAGATCGCTGCCGTACCTGCCATTTTCTGCCCTCTCGACAGTCATGATTGTATTGCTGATCTTTCGCTGAGGCCCCCGAGTTCGCGCCCGGTGCGCTGGATGCGCTGCGACAGCCGCTGGAGTCGGGGGTCATCCGCATCGCGCGCGCGAACGCGACGGCGCAGTTCCCCGCCCGATTTCAGCTGCTGCTCGCGGCGAACCCGTGCCCGTGCGGCAATGCAGGAGCCCGCGACCTGGTCTGCACCTGCACCGCCATGGCCCGACGACGCTATCTCGGCCGGCTCAGCGGGCCGCTGCTGGACCGCGTCGACATCCAGCTGCGCATCCCGCGGATGACGGCGGCCCAGCTGCGGATGCCCGGGTCCCAGGCCACCGACTCGACCCGGGCACGGGCCCGCGTGGCCGCGGCGCGCGAGCGGGCCCGGAGTCGACTTCGCGGCACTCCGTGGCGACTCAACGCGCACGTGCCCGGGTCCTGGCTTCGCACCGAGGCGGGTCGCCCCTCACCCGGTGCCACCGGCGTGCTCGACCGTGCGCTCGAGCGCGGGGCGATCACGATGCGCGGCTTCGACCGCATTGTGCGCGTCGCGTGGACCCTCGCCGACCTGGACGGCGTCGAACGACCCGGCCCCGACCAGGTGGGTCGGGCGCTTCTGCTTCGAAAGGCGGCGGCATGAGCATCGCAGGTGTGGACGACGACGTGGCGGGCCCGCTCGTGCGCGCGGTGAGCGCGCCGGGAGCTGCGGCGGCACCGGACGAGGCGGCGGAGCGGTTCGCGCGCGCCGCGTGGAGCCACCTCGCCGAACCGGGGGATGCCCTGAGCGGCCTGCTCGTGCAGGTCTTCGGCGCGCCGGGAGCCCTCGAACGGCTCGTGCGGCTCGGCGACGACGAGAAGCGGGCCGCGCGGGAGCTCTCCGCGGAGCTGACCGAGGCGACGGGAGACTCGCCCGGCGTCGAGCTGCTGCGGGAGGCGGTGCTGCGGTGGCGACCGCGCCGATTCTCCCACCAGGTCATCCGCGCCCTCAGTCAGGCGCAGCGCTTCGGCGTGCAGCTGGTGGTGCCGAGCGATCCGGAGTGGCCGACGCTGCTCGGCGACCTCGGAGCCCACGCTCCGCATGCACTGTGGCTGCGCGGTCGGCGCGAGGCGCTGCATGTGCTCGAGAACTCGATTGCGATCGTGGGAGCGCGCGCCGCCACCGGCTACGGCGAGCACGTGGCGGTCGAACTGGCGAGCGGCCTGGCCGACCGCGGCTTCGCGATCGTCTCGGGTGCCGCCTACGGCATCGACGGCATTGCGCATCGCTCCGCGCTGGCAAGCGCAGGCGACACCATCGCGGTGCTCGCCGGCGGGCTCGACCGGTTCTACCCGAGCGGACACGAGGCGCTGCTGACCCGCGTCATCGAGCGCGGCGCCGCGATCGCCGAGGTGCCGTGCGGCACAGCTCCCACGCGCTGGCGCTTCCTGCAGCGCAACAGATTGATCGCCGCGGCCACCCGCGCGACAGTCGTCGTGGAGGCGGGATGGCGCTCCGGCTCGCTCAACACCGCCCACCACGCGCTCGCGCTGGGACGCCCGGTCGGCGTCGTCCCCGGTCCGGTGACCAGCTCGGCCTCGGCGGGCTGCCACCGGTTGCTGCGGGAGGCGCCGGTGGTGTGCGTCACGAATCCGGGCGAGGCGGCGGAGCTGGTGGCGGACGAGAGCACCGGTGCGGCCCGCGGCGCGCCAGGCGCGCCGAGCTCGTCGGCTGCGGCCGAGGCCGCGCCCGAGTCGAGTGGCGTGGCGGCGCGGGTGCTCGATGCTCTCAGCGAGCGGAGCCCCCGAACGATCGACAACGTCGCCGCCGCGGCGGGGCTCGCGGTCGACGAGGTGCGCGCGACGCTCGGCCTGCTCGACCTCGACGGGTGGGTGCGCGAGCGTCCCACCGGATGGCTCAAGGCCGCGGCGAACCGCCGGGAGGTCGCCCGTGCCGACTAGAGTTCCCCCGAGTGCACGCGAGGGTGGGAGGCAACATGGTGGCATCCGAGGCGCCGGGATTCGTTCAGCTGGGTCACTATCCGGCTCCGCGGCACACGCTCGTGCACGTCAGCGACACACATTTCCTCGCCGGTCACGCGCCCCTGTACGGCGCCGTCGACACCGACCTCGCGCTGGGCCGGGCCTTCGAGCAGCTGGAGCGATCCGGGGTGCGCCCCTCGGGCATCGTCATCACGGGGGATCTGGCCGATCTCGCTGAGCCGGACGCCTACCGACGGCTGCGCGCTCTCATCGAACCGGCCGCGAAGCGACTCGGGGCCGAGATCATCTGGGTGATGGGCAACCACGACGAGCGCGGCCCGTTCGCCGCCGAACTGCTCGACGAAGCCAACAGCGGCGAACCGCTGGACCGCGTGCACCAGCTCGGCGGACTCCGCGTCGTCGTGCTCGACTCGACCGTGCCCGGGTTCCACCACGGCGACATCACCGACGAGCAGCTCGACTGGCTGCGCTGCGTGCTCGCCACCCCGGCTCCGGACGGCACCATCCTCGCGCTGCACCATCCGCCGCTGCCCAGCCCCGTCGAGCTGATGGCGATCCTCGAACTCGACAACCAGCCGCAGCTCGCCGACGTGCTGCGCGGCAGCGATGTGCGCGCGATCCTCGCAGGCCACCTGCACCACTCCACGCACGGCACGTTCGCGGGCATCCCCGTCTCGGTGGCCGCCGCCACCTGCTACATGATCGACGTGAGCGCGCCGCGCGGCACGCTGCGCGGCATCGACGCGGCGCAGTCGGTCAACGTTGTCAACGTCTACGACTCCGGCGTCGTGCACTCGATCGTGCCCATCACCGACGCGCCGCAGGTGGCGGGCTTCTCCGACGCCGTGCTGGGGCGGCTCGCGGCGATGACCCCGGAGGAGCGCCGAGCCGCGTTCTCGGACAAGTCCTCGACCTTCAACGTCGCCGACGCCGACGCCTCGGGCGGCGCGACGGCTGGCTGAGCCGCAGAACCGCAGAACCGCAGAGCGGCGTGGCCGCAGGATCGCCCAGCGGCGTGGCCGCACCCCATCAGCGCCGACGCGCGCGACGATGGAACCCATGCAGGTTTCCGCTGCGATCGACCGCTTCGCCCGCTCCCTCGAGACCGAGCGGGGCCTGTCGGCGCACACGGTGCGCGGCTATCGCACCGACCTGACGGAGCTCGCCGAGGTGGCGGCCGAGCGCGCGGTCACCGAGGTCGACGGCCTCGACCTGGAGCTGCTGCGCGAATGGCTCTGGCTCTCGGCGCAGCGCGGCCTCGCCAGCGCGACCCTGGCGCGGCGCACGGCCGCAGTGCGCGCGTTCACCGCCTGGCTCGTCGACCACGGGCATCTGGTGGCGGACCCGGCGGCCCGGCTGCGCGCCCCGCGCCCGGACCAGCACCTGCCGCGCGTCCTGACGCGGGCGCAGATGGACGACCTCTTCTCGGGGCTCGCAGCCCGGGCCGCGACGGATGACGCCGTGGCGATCCGCGACTTGGCGATCGTCGAGCTGCTCTACGCCTCCGCCATCCGGGTGAGCGAACTCGCCGCGCTCCGTCCGGGGGCGCTCGACCCCGCCGGGCGCACCGTGCGGGTGCTCGGAAAGGGCGGCAAGGAGCGCGTCGTGCCCTACGGGGGACCCGCCGCGCGCGCCCTCGACGACTATCAACGACGGTCCAGGCCCGAGCTCGTGAAGAACCGCACCGATCCCGGTGTGCTGTTCGTCGGGGTGCGCGGCGGCGCGATCGACACCCGCTCGGTGTACCAGGTCATCGCGCGGCTGCTCGCCGACCTGCCCGGCTCCGGCCCGACCGGTCCGCACACGCTGCGCCACACCGCGGCGACCCACCTGCTGGATGGCGGCGCCGATCTGCGCGCCGTGCAGGAGCTGCTCGGGCACTCGAGCCTGTCGACGACGCAGATCTACACGCACGTGTCGACCGAGCGGCTGCGCGAGAGCTACCGGCTCGCGCACCCGCGGGCTTGACGAGGCCCCACCGGGCTGCGCCTACTCGAGCTGCGCGCGGTACACCTCGAGCACGCGCGCGAGGTAGCGAGTGACGGTCTCCTGCTCCTCGGGGCTGAACTCGTCGAGCACCCGATCGATCCCCATGAACATCGGCATGATCGCCGCCATCGCGCGTTCCACGGAGGCGGGGTTCGGCACGATGACCACCCCGCGGCGATCGGTCGGGTGCGGCTCGCGGGTCGCGTGGCCGATCGCGACGAGCCGATCCACCACGGTCGTGACTGCGGCGGTGGACATGCCGAGTCGCCGAGCCAGCTCGGTGGGGGAGAGATTCCCGTGCATGACCAGGTGCTCCATCGCCTGCATGTCGGTGTGGTTCACCTCGAGCTGCTTCCCCACGTGGGACTCGAAATCGGCGCTCACCTCAAGGATCTCGCGCACATGCATCGTCGCGTCGCGCACGCCGACGCGCGGCGCGCCATCGCGCGGCGCGCCATCGCGCGGCGCGGCGTCCCGGACGCGGGGTCGAGTGCTTGGCATGGAGAAAGTTTATCGCTATGTTGTTCGAAGTCCTAGTAATTAGATGATCGAATGAGAGATATGCACGCCGTCACGCGCTTCATCACCTCCCGCCGCACCTCCTGGATCGTTCTCGTCGTCGCCGGGCTGCTCGCCGGCGGGATCTTCGCGTTGGGCAGCGGCTCCGAAGGGGAGCTCTCTCCGGGGGTCGGACTGCCTGACTCCGCGGAGTCGTCGCGAGCGACGGCGCTGCAGGAGACGCTCGACGGCGCCGACTCGACGAGTGCGCTGCTGGTCTTCTCGCGCGATGGCGACGTGCTCTCCGATGCCGATCTCGCCGCCGTTGTCGAGCGCAGCGACGAGCTGGCCGGCCTCGCCGCTGGCGGGTTCGTGCCGCCGCCGACCGTCTCCGACGACGGCACCACCGCATTGCTCGCGCTGCCGCTGGACGTCCTGGAGGACGCGGGCGAGCAGGCGGAGCGCGCCGATGAGCTTCGCGAGATCGCCAATGCGGGGCTGCCGAGCGGCCTTGAGGCTCTGCTCACCGGTGCCGAGGGCTTCGCCGTCGACATCGCCGCGGTCTTCGAAGGCGCCGACTTCACGCTCCTGCTCACGACGGTCATCGTCGTTGCGGTGCTGCTGCTCGTCACGTACCGCAGTCCGTGGCTGTGGCTCGTGCCGCTCGTCGTCGTCGGCACCGCCGATGGTCTCGCCGGCGTGGTCGCCACCCGCGTCTCGGCGATCTTCGGGATCGTCCTCGATGCCTCGGTCACCGGCATCCTCTCGGTGCTCGTGTTCGGTGCCGGCACCAACTACGCCCTTCTGCTGATCGCGCGCTATCGCGACGAGCTGCGGGTGTTCGAGGATCGCCGTGAGGCGATGGCGCGCGCCCTGCGCGGAGCCGGCCCCGCGATCATCGCGAGCGGCGGCACGGTCGTGCTGAGCCTTTTGACGCTCGTCTTCGCGGAGCTCGCGGGCAACCGCGCCCTCGGCATCGCCTGCGCCACCGGTGTCGTGATCGCGATGATCTTCGCCACGGTCGTGCTTCCGGCGGCGCTCGTCCAGTTCGGACGCGGCCTGTTCTGGCCCTACATCCCGCGCGTCGGCAGTGAAGGAAGCATGAACCGCGGCCTCTGGCGCGGTCTCGGCGTGCGGGTCGCGCGCAAGCCGGCCGTCGTCGCGACGATCGGCGTGCTGCTGCTCGGCGCGCTGGCACTCGGTGGCACGCAGCTGCGCGTCGGTCTCTCGCAGACCGAGCAGTTCACGACCGTCCCGGAGGCGGTCGTCGGCCAGGAGATCATCGCGGATGCGTTCTCCGCCGGCAGCGGATCGCCGGTTGTCGTGATCGCCGAGGCGGACGCGGCCGAGCGTGTCGCCGAGATCACCGAGGAGACCGACGGGGTCGAGTCGGTCACCCTGGGCGAGACCGACGGCGAGATCACGCAGCTGAGTGTGGTGCTGGACGCCGCCGCCGAGACGCCGGAATCCTTCGCGACCGTCGAGGCGCTGCGCGCAGCCTTCGCCGACCTGGTGGGCACGAGTGTCGACGGCGACGCGATCGATGACGCGGTCGCGCTCGTCGGAGGCCTGGATGCGCAGGCCCTCGACGTCCGCGACGCGCAGCAGCGCGATCAGGCGCTCGTCATCCCGCTGATCCTGGGACTCGTCTTCCTCGTGCTGGTGATCCTGCTCCGCGCCCTCGTCGCTCCGGTGCTGCTGCTGGCCACGGTCGTCGCCTCGTTCTTCGCGAGCCTCGGCGCGAGCTGGCTGCTGTTCGACAGCCTGTTCGGGTTCCCCGCGGTCGACACGAACGTCGTGCTGTTCAGCTTCCTGTTCCTGGTGGCGCTCGGTGTGGATTACAACATCTTCCTGGTCACGAGAGCGCGGGAGGAGGCCTTCGCTCACGGGACGCGCGAAGGCATGATCCGCGCGCTTGCCGCGACCGGCGGCGTGATCACGAGCGCCGGCATCCTGCTCGCGGCTGTCTTCGCCGTGCTGGGGGTGCTTCCGCTCATCACACTCACCCAGATCGGCATCATCGTCTGCATCGGCGTGCTGCTCGACACGCTGCTGGTGCGCACCGTGATCGTTCCGGCGCTCGCCTTCCTCACCGGCGAACGGTTCTGGTGGCCGGGACGCGCGATCTCGGCCGAGCTCAAGGTGGTGCCCTCGTCGGCAACAACACGGATCGGGGGAGACCCCCGAGGAGCAGCAGCGGATTGACGTAGCCGCCGTCGATGCGCGCTCCCAGGTGCAGGCAGGGGAGCGCGCAGTGGCCGGGCTCGAGGTGGCCGATCAGCTGCCCGCGCTGCACCGGGTCCCCCGCGGCCACGACCGCGATGACCGGTTCGAAGCTCGAGATGACGCCGTCGGCATGCCGGATCGACAGCACCGGCCGGTCGACGACGACGCCCGCGAAGTGCACGACGCCGTCGGCGGGGGACCGGATCTCGGCCCCTTCCGCCGCGTGCAGGTCGACTCCGCGGTGGCCCGCCCCGTAGGGCGTGGCCGGAGCCACGTACGGCCGCGCGATCACGATCGGATCCGCGACCGGCCAGGCCCACACCGCGAGCGCCAGCAGGGCAGCCGCCGCGCGGGAGGCGCGGGCCGGAAGCGGGATCATCGCTCGAGTCTTGTGAGCCGAGACGCGGCGCGCGGCGCGCGCCCCGGGGGCAGGGGAGAGTGGCGCCTCGGCGCCCTCTGGGGAGGCGGAGTTCGCAGTGCTACACTCATCCCAGCATCTCGCCTCGGCGAGGTGACTTCGCGTGCCCATCCGCGCTCCGCCGAACTCGGCGAAACGCTGGCCGCCGCATCCATCAGTCCTCACCCCGGTTCTCCGGCGCGAGGTGGATGTCTGGCCAGGGCACCAGGGCTCGCCCCCAACCGGGTGCGACACACAACTGAGAACCGCAGGCCGCGGCATGCCGCGCCTGCCAGAAAAGGAGCACGGCCATGGCCGTCGTCACGATTCGCCAGCTGCTCGACAGCGGCGTTCACTTTGGACACCAGACCCGTCGGTGGAACCCGAAGGTCAAGCGCTTCATCCTGACCGAGCGCAGCGGCATTCACATCATCGACCTGCAGCAGTCGCTGGCCTACATCGACAAGGCCTACGAGTTCGTCAAGGAGACGGTCGCCCATGGCGGCACCGTGCTCTTCGTCGGAACCAAGAAGCAGGCCCAGGAGGCCATCGCCGAGCAGGCGCAGCGCGTGGGCCAGCCCTACGTCAACCAGCGCTGGCTCGGGGGACTCCTCACCAACTTCCAGACGGTGTCGAAGCGTCTCGCGCGCATGAAGGAGCTCGAGGAGCTCGACTTCGAGGACACCACGAAGGGGTTCACCAAGAAGGAACTCCTCATCAAGAAGCGCGAGCTCGACAAGCTGCACAAGTCGCTGGGTGGTATCCGCAACCTCACCAAGACCCCGAGCGCCATGTGGGTCGTCGACCCCAAGCGCGAGCACCTCGCCATCGACGAGGCGCGCAAGCTCGGCATCCCGGTCATCGGCATCCTCGACACGAACGCCGACCCGGACGAGCTCGCCTACCCGATTCCGGGCAATGACGACGCGATCCGCTCGGTCAGCCTGCTGACCCGCATCATTGCGGACGCTGCGGCCGAGGGCCTCATCCAGAAGCACCAGAAGCCCGAGGCCGAGGGCAACGTCTCGGCCGTCGAGCCGCTCGCCGAGTGGGAGCGCGAGCTCCTCGAGGCCGGCAAGGCCGAGGAGGCCAAGGCCGAGGCGCCCGCCGAGGAAGCCAAGGCTGAGGAGCCCAAGGCTGAGGAAGCCAAGGCCGAGGCGCCCGCCGCCGAGGAGGCCAAGGCTGAGCAGCCCGCCAAGAAGGCGCCCGCCAAGAAGGCTGCCGCGAAGACCGAGGCCGCGCCGGCCGAGGCCGCCGCCGAGTAATTCCGAGAGCCGGGCGCGCACACGCCCGCCCGGACTTCCCGGCGCAACCCGCCGTTCATCTGTTTCACACTCAAGCCAGTTAGGAAGCATCCATGGCCAACTTCAGCCTGGAAGACGTCAAGGCCCTGCGCGAGCGCCTGGGCACCGGAATGGTCGACACCAAGAACGCTCTCGTCGAGGCCGATGGCGACATCGAGAAGGCCGTCGAGATCCTGCGCCTCAAGGGAGCCAAGGGCAACGCGAAGCGTGCCGACCGCTCCACGAGCGAGGGTCTCATCGCCGTCGTCGAGTCGGCCACGGCTGTCACGATGATCGAGCTCGCCTGCGAGACCGACTTCGTCGCGAAGAACGACAAGTTCGTCGCGCTCGCTGAGAAGGTCGTCGCCGCTCTCGCCGACTCCGGCGCCGAGACGGTGGATGCCGCGCTCGCGGTGGCCGTCGACGGCGGCACGGTGGGCTCGCTCATCGAGGACCAGGCCGCGACCATCGGCGAGAAGGTCGAGCTCCGCCAGGTCTCGCGCATCGCCGGCGAGAAGTTCGCCGTCTACCTGCACCGCACCAGCAAGGACCTGCCGCCGCAGATCGGCGTTGTCGTCGCCTACACGGGTGACGACGCCGACACCGCACGCAGCGTGGCCCAGCACATCTCGTTCGCCGCGCCGGTCTACCTGTCGCGCGAGGACGTGCCCGAGGCCGAGGTCGCCAACGAGCGCCGCATCGTCGAGCAGATCAGCCGCGAGGAGGGCAAGCCGGAGGCCGCCCTTCCGAAGATCGTCGAGGGTCGCCTGGGCGCCTTCTTCAAGCAGGTCTCGCTGCTCGAGCAGGACTACGCGCGCGACAACAAGCTGTCGATCAGCAAGGTTCTCGCCGACGCGGGCCTGACCGTGACGGGCTTCGCCCGCTTCAAGGTCGGCGCCTAGTCAGTCCGCATCATCGCCGCAGCGCCCCGCAGATCCTCGGATCGGCGGGGCGCTGTGCGTTGCGGCCGCCGCAGGCGATCCGGGCCCCGGGCGTCAGGCGACGGGGCCCGCGGTGCTCGTGGTCTCGGCAATGTTCCGCGCGGGGCGGAATCGCCCGGTCGCGATGAGCGCGACCACGAGCAGCGCGGGCACGATCCAGCCGGACCAGCCGAGGATGGTGGCCTGCGTGGGGTCGACGACATTGCCCGCGGCGCCCACGAGCAGCGACAGTCCCGCCGCGGCGTTGAAGGCCCCGTGCGCGAGGGCGGCGGGCCAGACGGAGCCGGAGCGGATCCGCAGCCAGCCGAAGACGCCGCCGACGACGATGCACATGCCGCACATGCTGAGCACGGCCAGCCAGCCGGGCGCGGCCGGGTAGTTGTAGCCGAGCAGGATGAGCGGCGCGTGCCAGAGACCCCAGATCACACCCGAGATGAGAACGGCGGGAACGGCGCCGAGCGGCATCAGCTTGGGCAGCAGCCAGCCGCGCCAGCCGAGCTCCTCGCCGAGCGCGGGGATGGTGTTCAGCAGCGCGGCGGGCACGATCGACACCGCCTGCAGCAGGACGAGCAGCTCGAGGGGCATCGGCAGCGGGCCTGCCTCGGCGATGAGAGGCTCCAGGTAGGCGCGGAAACCCGAGAAGCCGACCAGGTCGGAGCGGTACAGCCCGAAGGCGGCACTGGTCAGCAGGGCCGCCACGATCATGCCGATGGCGAGCACGAGGCCGAGGACGAGGAACAGCGCGAAGCGGCGGCCGGGGCCGGGGCTCCGGAGCCCGAGCGCGGTGCGCCAGTCGGGCTCGCGGTCCACGACGCGCACCACGAGGATCGCGGCGATGGCGGGCGTGGCCATCATGGCGATCGCGAACGCGGTGAACCACGGGTTGGCGAGGCCCCCGGTGAACCACAGGGGGAGTGCGACCAGCCACGCGCCGCCGAGGGCGAGCAGCGTGAAGACGACGATGGAGCGGACGGGCAGTCGCATCGATCTTCCTCACTACTAAGTCAAAAGTTGTTCTAGTGAAACTATAACTACCGAGGTTCGGGTGCGCGAGCTCCGCGTCGCGCCGCGCCGGGATCGCGCCCGGCCCAGGTATCCTGAAAAGGCATCCCCCACACTCTTGAGGAAGTCCCATGTCGAGTCGCCGCCGTGTCCTGCTCAAGCTCTCCGGTGAAGCGTTCGGCGGTGGACAGCTCGGGGTCAACCCCGACATCGTGAGCGCGATCGCCCGCGAGATCGCCGTCGCAGCGCCCCAGCGCGAAGACGATCCCGAGGGAGTCGAGGTCGCGGTCGTCGTCGGCGGCGGCAACTTCTTCCGCGGCGCGGAACTCAGCCAGCGCGGCATGGATCGCGGCCGCGCCGACTACATGGGAATGCTCGGCACCGTCATGAACGCGCTCGCGCTTCAGGACTTTCTCGAGCAGGCGGGGGCGCAGGTCCGGGTGCAGTCGGCGATCGCCATGACCCAGGTCGCGGAGCCGTACATCCCGCTGCGCGCCGAGCGGCACCTGGAGAAGGGGCGCATCGTCATCTTCGGCGCCGGAGCGGGGCTGCCCTACTTCTCGACCGACACCGTGAGCGCCCAGCGCGCCCTCGAGATCGGCGCGGACGCCGTGCTGGTCGCCAAGAACGGCGTCGACGGCGTCTACACGGCTGACCCGCGCACGAATCCCGACGCCGTGCGGCTCGAGGAGATCAGCTACCAGGAGGCGCTCGTGCAAGGCCTCAAGGTGGTCGACTCCACCGCGTTCAGCCTCTGCATGGACAACGGAATGCCGATGCGCGTGTTCGGCATGGAGCCGGCGGGCAACGTCACGCGAGTGCTTCAGGGCGAGCACATCGGCACGCTCGTCCGCCCGTGACCGGACCGCGCGCCCGCAGCGTCTGGGACATCGCGCTGTCGATCCTGCTGCTGATCCTGACCGCGCTGATCGGCGTGTTCGGCGCGCTTCTGGCGACCGTGACCTTCGCCACGCTCGGCACCTGCGTCGGCGACTGCTCGCTCGACGGGGCCACGAGCGCGCTGTTCCTCGCCGGAGCGGCCGCGGTGATCGTGGTCGCGGCCGGGGTGATCGGCACGGTCGTCGCCCTGGTGCATCGCCGCCGCGCCTGGTGGGTGGCACTGCTCACGCTGATCGGCGTCATCCTCGTCTGGGTGGCCGGCTTCCTGCTCTACGGCGTCGCGGTCAGTGGCTGAGTTCGATCCCTACGGCGCCGACGTGCTCGCGGGGGACTGGCGCGGCCGGGGGAAGGCCAGCGTGCCCCGCGTGGCCGTCGAGCGCGGCCTCGTCGTGGAACTCGCCCCCGAGATCGACCCCGGCGGATGGGTCGGCGCGATCGTCGGATTCGAGAAGGGCCGGGTCGCGCTCGAGGACCGCGCGGGCAGAGTGCGCTGGTTCCCGCTCGGCGGCGGATACCTGATCGACGGCGCGCCCGTCGTGCTCGATCCGCCGCGTGCGGCGCCCCGGAGCGCCGCACGCACGGCCTCCGGCGCGCGCGTCATCGAGGCCGAGAACCCGAATGCCGCGCGCCGCGCGCGCGTGGCGCGCGCCAGCCGCATCCTCGTCGAGGGGCGCCACGACGCCGAACTGGTCGAGAAGGTCTGGGGCAGTGATCTGCGGGCCGAGGGCGTCGTCGTCGAGTACCTCGGCGGCATCGACGATCTGGCGGCCGTCATCGGCGAACGGCAGCCCGGACCGGGCGCGCGACTCGGGGTGCTCGTGGATCACCTCGTTCCCGGATCCAAGGAGAGCCGGATCGCCCAGTCGATCCGGCATCCGCACGTGCTCATCGTGGGGCACCCCTACGTCGACGTGTGGCAGTCGGTCCGGCCGGAGCGGCTCGGGCTGACCCGCTGGCCCGAGATCCCGCGGCACGTCGAGTGGAAGCACGGCATCTGCGAGGCGCTGGGCTGGCCGCACGCCGACCAGACCGACATCGCGGCCGCCTGGCAGCGAATCCTGGGCTCCGTGCGCACCTATGCCGACCTGGAGCCGAGCCTGCTCGGACGCGTCGAAGAGCTCATCGACTTCGTGACGACGCCGGACGGCGCCGACTCGTAGGTCGCGCGCCGCGCGCCCGACTAAGCTGGACCAAGGCCGAAACGGTCGTCGTTGAAGGAGTGTGCCGTGATTAGTGACGTTCTCGCCGAGGCCAAGGAGAAGATGCACTCGGCTGTGGATTACGCGAAGAATGACTTCGCGACCGTGCGCACGGGGCGGGCGAACCCCGCGCTGTTCGAGAAGATCATGGTCGAGTACTACGGCACGCCGACGCCCCTGCAGCAGCTCGCGAGCTTGCAGAACCCCGAGGCGCGCACGCTCCTGATCACGCCGTACGACAAGACGGCGCTCAAGGAGATCGAGAAGGCGATCGTCAACTTCCCGAACCTCGGCGCGAACCCGTCGAACGACGGCGAGATCATTCGCGTGACGATGCCGGAGCTCACCGAGGAGCGCCGCAAGGAGTACGTCAAGATCGTTCGCACCAAGGGCGAAGACGCCAAGATCGCCATCCGCAACGTGCGCCGCAAGGCGAAGGACGACCTGGATGCGCTCAACGGCGAGGTCAGCGAAGATGACATCGCGCGCGGCGAGAAGGAGCTCGACGCGCTCACGAAGGCGAACGTCGACGCGGTCGACGAGGCGCTCAAGCGCAAGGAAGCCGAGCTTCTCGAGGTCTGATGACGTCGCACTCCGATGACGAGCCGTCGGCGGAGCCCGGCTCCGCCGAGCAGCACCCTGCGCGCCGGCACCCCTCCGCGTTGAGCGAGTTCGAGGAGCGAGCGCACGCCGCTCGCCTCGATCTGGAGGAGCGCGCCACGGCGGCCCGCGCCGACATCGAGGAGCAGCTGCACCACGCGCGCGCCCAGTTCGACGCGACCAACGAGAAGATCCAGGCCCGCACGGGCCGCAACCTCCTGGCGGCCATCGGCATCGGCGTGCTGCTGGGCGGGGCGTTCCTGGCGAGCCTCATCGTGCTCAAGTGGGTGTTCATCCTCTTCGGCGCCGCTCTGATCGCGTTCACGACGCTCGAGCTGGCGCAGGCGCTGCGCCAGGCCGGGCGCACCATCCCGCGCATCGTCTCTGCCGTCGTCGGCGTCTCGATCGCCCCGGTCGCCTTCTTCTTCGGCATCGAGGCGCTCTGGATCGCGCTCGTCGCCGCGATCGCCGTGGTCACGCTGTGGCGCCTGGCGGAGCTCGTGCTGCCCTCGCACCGCGCCCCGACGCGGGAGGTGCTGCTGGACATCGGTGCGGGAGCACTCGTCCAGATCTACGTCTCGCTCATGGCCGGGTTCTATCTCGTCGTGACCGGGAGCGAGGGGGGCGAGTGGTGGACGCTCGCGGGCATCATCATCGTCGTCTCCACCGACATCGGCGCCTACGCCGCCGGGCTCAGCTTCGGCAAGCACAAGCTGGCCCCCACGATCAGCCCCGGAAAGACCTGGGAGGGCTTCGCCGGGGCGGTCGCCGCCGCGCTCCTGGCCGGTGGCCTGCTCGCCGTCCTGATGCTCGGCCAGCCCTGGTGGGTGGGGCTGGCGCTCGGCGCCGTGCTCGTGGTCGTGGCGACGATGGGCGACCTCACCGAGTCGATGATCAAGCGCGACCTCGGCGTGAAGGACATCTCGAGCTGGCTTCCCGGCCACGGCGGATTCCTCGACCGGCTGGACTCGGTCCTGCCCTCGGCGATCGTCATCTACGCGTTCTTCCTGATCTTCGCGAGCTGAGCCGAGCGGTGACGGACGCACAGCGAGTGTTCGTTAGAATCGCCGCGTGAGTACGACGTTCCCGCGCACGCGCGGCTCCCAGCGCGGTTACGACATCGATGAGGTCGAGGACTTCCTCGAGGATGCGCACCGCGCCTACGTCGGCGAGCCGACGTCGACCGTGATCACCTCGGAGAGCGTTCGTCGTGCCGCGTTCACGATGCGCCGCGGCGGCTACCAGCCGGACGCGGTCGACGCCGCGCTCGAGCGACTCGAGGACGTCTTCGCCCAGCGCGAGCGCGAGCAGGCGCTGAGCGAGCGCTCCGAGGAGTGGTACGCCGATGCGCGCGCCTCTGCCCAGGTGATCCTCGACCGTCTGGTGCGCCCGCGCGGCCAGCGCTTCCGCCGAGTGGGGATCTTCACCGGCGGCTACTCGGTCCGCGAGGTGGACGCGCTCGGCGATCGCATCACCCGCTACTTCCAGGAGGGCACCCCGATCGAGCTGGAGCAGCTGCGCACGGTCGCCTTCTCCGCCCAGCGCGGCGGCTACCTGGAGTCGCAGGTCGACCTTCTGATCGATCGCGTCACGGAGGTCATGCTCGCCGTGCGCTGAGCGGCGCGCGTCGCCCCGGCAGGCCCCGGTCGACCCGCGATCGCGGCGCACTGCCTCCCCGAACTGGGGGCCGCGCGCGGCTCCCCGGACTCCCAGGGGGCGTCAGTAGACTGACGGAACTGTGAGCGGGTACCGGCGGCGAGGTGTGACGGCACGTCTGCGCCCTCCGGTGCCGGCGCCGGAGCGGCATGCCCGCACGGCCCGGTCGCTCCCGGTCTTCGCGGCCCTGGTGTCGCTCGCCTTCGTCTCGGTCGCCGGGGTTCCGCACGCCAGCAGCCAGACTCTCGACGATCCCGCCGCCGCCGCCGTGGCGGCTCCGGTGCAGGAGTTCGTGGTCAGCGATGCCGTCGAGTCGCGCGTGGAGCGCGACGGCTACGACGTGACCGACCCGCCGCCGCCCGCCGCCGCGACCGCGCCGGTGGTCGGAACCCCCGACCCCGGCAGCGCGCAGGCGATCGCCTATGACATGGTGCTCGCGCGCGGCTGGGACGAGAGCCAGTACTCCTGCCTCGTCGCGCTCTGGACCCGCGAGTCGAACTGGAACCTGTACGCCGAGAACCCCACGAGCGGCGCATACGGCATCCCGCAGGCGCTGCCGGGCAACAAGATGGCAACCGCGGGTGCCGACTGGCAGACCGACGCCGCGACGCAGATCACCTGGGGGCTCGGCTACATCGCGGGGCGCTACGGAACGCCGTGCGCCGCCTGGGAGTCGAGCGAGACGCGCGGCTGGTACTGAGTCCTCGCGGCCGCCGGCGTGTCCTCGTCGCGACGGCATCCCCGCGGTGCCTCTTCTACAATCGAGGAATGGCTCGGTCTTCTCGTTCGCGCGCGCGTCGGCGCGACGTCGAGCCGGAGCCGCTCGACCTGGAGCGCATCCTCGCGGGGACGCGCCGAGTCGAGGCCAAGCGCGACGGCAGCTGGAACGTCCAGCCGCAGGCGGCCAACGCGGCGATCAAGAGCTACGTGTGCCCCGGATGCGGTCTCGAGATCGCCCCGGGGACGGCGCATCTCGTCGCCTGGCGCGCCGACGGCCTGTTCGGAGAGGCCGACGACCTCGCGGCACGCCGACACTGGCACACGCACTGCTGGAAGACCCGAAGCTGAGGATCCCCGTGACCGAGCCCGCCCCCATCCGCATCTCGTCGAGCGTCATGCTGCCCGCGCGGCGGGAGGACATCGAGCTTCGCACCGCCGACGGGCTGCGCCTCGTGGGGGAGCTCGCGCTTCCCGAGTCGCGGCCGCCGGTCGCCACACTCGTGTTCCTGCATCCGCTGCCGACCGCGGGCGGATTCATGGACTCCCACATCATCCGCAAGGCCGCCGCCCGCCTGCCTGCCCTCGCCGACCTGGCGGTGCTGCGCTTCAACTTCCGCGGAGTCACCTCGCCGCGCGGCACGTCGGAGGGCACCTTCGGCGACGGCATCACGGAAGCGGAGGATCTCGCCGCGGCGATGGCGTTCGTCGCCGAGCGCGGGCTCCCGACGCCGTGGCTCGTCGGCTGGTCCTTCGGCACCGAGGTCGCCCTCAAGCACGGGCTCGAGCATGCGATCGCTGGCGCTATTCTGCTGTCGCCGCCGCTGCGGCGCACGACGAGCGACGAGCTCGCGCTGTGGGCGGGGCGGGGTGTGCCGCTCGTCGCGGTCGTGCCGGAGCACGACGACTTCCTGCGCCCCGACGAGGCGCGCCAGCAGTTCGCGGTCGTGCCCGAGGTCGACTTCGTCGCCGTGGAAGAGGGCAAGCACCTCTGGGTGGGGGAGAAGCAGACCTTCCGCGTGCTGAGCGAGATCGTCGAGCGCGTGAACCCCGCGGCGCTGCCGCTGCCGACCGAGTGGACCTCGCCGGCGGCCTAGCCGGGACGCCGCGCTACAGCTCGTTCTGCCGGGGCACGATGACCTGCTTGACGATCAGCAGGATCGAGGCGGCGACCGGGATCGCAATGAGCGCCCCGAGGATGCCGAGCAGCGTACCGCCGGCCAGGGCCGCCACCACGACCACGGCACCGGGGATCTTCACGGCGCGGTTCATGATGTTCGGGCTCAGCACGTAGGCCTCGACCTGCATGTACACCAGGTACCAGATCCCGACCACGATCACGGCGGGGACGTCGTTGAACAGCCAGACGGCGAGCGTGATGATCACGGATCCGGAGATCGTTCCGACCAGCGGGACGAGCGAGAACAGGAACGCGATGAACGCGAGCAGTGCGGAGTACTGGATCGGCTCGCCGAGAATCAGGCCCAGCACGCTCAGGAAGACGAAGGTGAGCACGCCGTTGGAGAGGCCGAGGAGCGCCTGGCCGATGACGAAGCGACCCACCGACTTCGAGATCTGCTCGGCGAGGTCGATGAAGCGCTCGCGCTTGGACGCCGGGACGAGCTGGTACAGGCCCCGCTTGATGCTCGCCAGCGAGGCGACGAAGTAGAGCGTGAGGATCAGCACGATCAGGATGCCGAACGTGCCGGTTGCGATTCCGATCGCGGTGTTGAGCACCCCGCCGGTGATCGCACCGATGTTCTCGGTGAAGAAGTCCTCGAGGTTGCCCACGACATCGTCGAAGGCGAGCCAGGGAAGGGTCTGCGCCCACCAGTCCTGGATCACCTGGGTGTCCTGCACCGTGACGACGATGTCGGGAATCGACTCGATCAGCTTGTTCACCTGGTCGACGATCACCGGGATGATCGCGAGCACGAGGCCTGCGACGACGGCGAGCACGCCGACGAGCACGATCAGGATCGCGAGCGGCCGCGAGACCTTGTGGCGCTGCAGCCACGAGACGGCGGGGTCGATTCCGAGGGCGAGGAAGATCGCCGCGCCGATGTAGGTCAGGATCGTCGCGAGGTTCGCGACCGAGGAGCCGATGAGCAGCGCGACCAGAACGCCGAGACCGCCGAAGAGGCCGAGACTGAACGCGTTGTTGATCTTCACCGAGAATGACCTTTCGACGTGAGCTGAGGCGCATCGCCGGGGTGCCAGCGCGTGGCGGGCGTCCCGATCGGTTGCAGCCGTTGAGCGAAGAGTATCGAACTCGGGCGACGCGCCGACTTAGGCGCTGTGCTCGTGTTCCGAGATCGCGGCGTTCTCGCCGCCGTCGATCGGGTCGTCATCGCGTTCGGTGGGGAAGTCGCTGTTCTCCTGTGCGACCGGAGCCGTGGTGGCGAGCACCCCGCGCAGACCCTCGACGTAGCTCGCGATCGACTCGCGCTCCAGGCGCAGCTGCTCGAGTCGCTTCTCGGCGTCCCCGACGAGCTCCGCGGCGCGGGCCTCGGCCTCGGAGACGAGAGCGGCGGCGCGCTTCTCCGCGTTGTCGAGCACCTCAGCGGCCTGGGTGCGGGCACGCTCGGCCGCCTCCGATGCGGCGGCCTTCGCGTTCGCCTCGAGGGCATCCGCCTCGGCGCGCTTCGCGGCGGCGCGCTCGGTGGCCTCGGTGAGCTGAGCCTGGGCCTCGTCGAGGTAGCGCTGCGTCGCGGCGGCGGCCTCCTGGTGCTTGAGCTGGTACTCCTTCTCGGCGGCGTCACGGCGAGCCGTGATCTCCACCTCGAGATCGGCGCGCGCCTGCTCGGCCGTGGTCACCAGGCTTGCGGCGAGCTCCTGCGTGTCGTGGGCGATGCGGGCGCGGGTGGACTCGACCTCCTGCGCGAGCTCGGCGCGCTGGGCGGCGACGTCGCGGGCCAGATCGGTGCGCTGCTTCTCCAGGTCGGCGGCGACCGCGGCGCGCTGCTGCGCGAGCTCGTTCTCCGTCGCGGAGCGCAGACCCGACAGCTCGGCGGCGAGAGACTCGCGTGCTCCGCGGACTTCGGCTTCCCACGCGGAGCGCGCTCCGGTGAGCTCCGACTCCTGCGCAGAGCGCGCGGCGTCGAGCTCGGTCGCAAGCGACGTGCGTGCGGTCTCGAGCTCGCTCTCCAGCTCGGCGCGACGCGTGGTGATCTCGTTCTCGAGCTCGGCCCGGCGCGACGTCACCTCGTGCTCGAGCTCGCTGCGGGCGGTCGACAGCTCGGCCGCCAGGCGCGCCCGGGTGGCCGCGGTGCTCGCCTCGAGCTCGGCCGTGGCCTTCTCGGTGGCCGCCGCGAGCTCGGCGCGGCTCTGCTCGGTCTCGGCCGCGAGTGCGGCGTTGGCTGCCTCCGTGTCGGCCTCGAGGGCGGCGCGGGCCTGCGCCATATCGCGCTCGAGGTTGGTGCGAGCCTCTTCGAGCTCGCGCTCGAGGTCCTCACGTCGGCGGAGGCTCTCCGCCTCGAATTCGGCGCGGCTGCGCTCGGTGTCGCGGGCCAGCGCGGCCGCGGCCTCGCGCGCCTCGGCGACCTCGCGCTGGGCGACGACCTTGAGCTCGGCGATCTCCCGCTCGCCCTCGGCACGCAGCGCCGCGGCGTCGCGCTTGGCGGCGGCGCGCGCTTCGGCGGTCTCGGTCGCGACGGCACCGCGAGTCGCGGCGGCTTCGCGCAGCGCATCCTGGATCGTGGTCTCGGCCTCGGCGGCAGCACGCTCGGCGGTGCTCGTCGCCTCGGCACGGGCGTTGTCGACGATGTGGGCGGCGTCGGTGCGTGCGGTCTCCACCAGGCGCTGGGCCTGCTCGGCGGCCTCGGCGCGCAGCGCCTGGACCTCCTCGGCGGCGGTGGCGCGCAAGCGCTCGACATCGATATCGGCCTGGGCGATCAGCCGGGTGGCCTGCTCCTCGGCGACGCGAAGGGTGCTCTCGAGGCGTGTGCCGAGACCGGCGTAGGTCGGTCGGCCCACCTCGTCGAGCTCAGCCTGCAGGTCGTCGGTGACGGCTTGCAGGCGCTTGACGTCCTTGCTCAGGTCCGTCTTGGCCTGGTTCGCCTTGATCAGGTCGCGCCGAAGCTCGCCGAGAGCCTGGTCGACTTCGTCCTTCTTGTAGCCCCGGAGTTCGGTGCCGAATCCCGCGTCGTCTACCGCCACTGCGCTTGCTCCTCGATCGGTGTGGTCCCGGTTCGCACACTCGGTCGCGAACGGGAGTCTCAGGCAAAAGGGCCCCAGGAGGGGAAGATCGTTCCCGAGTCTAGGGCGTGACGCTCCCGCGCGCACCGCGTGCGGGAGGCGCGGTGTACGGCGTTCTTTCGGACTTCGCCCAGCTTTCCCCGGGTTGTCGGGGAACCCGTCGGCTACTCTGAAATGTCTTGTCCGCAGTCCTGCGCCACGGATTTCGTGTCTGGATCACGAAGTCACACCCGGCGGCGTGAGATCCCCGCGGCCTGAGAGGAGTCATCCGTGCGTTTCGTCGTGGCGATCGTCTTGTTCGTCGTTGCCTTCGTCGGCATCGGCCTGGGCATCGCTCAGCGCACCGTCCTGGCCGGTCCCGACCATGTCACGGTCGAGACCACCACCAGCGGCACCGCGCCCGTCACCGTCATCGACGGCTCCATTCTCAACGCCCTTCCGGGCACGCAGACGATCGATGCCTCCGGCAGCGAGACCGTCTTCCTCGCCTACGGTCGCACCGCGGACGTTCTCGCGTGGGTCGGCGACGCCTCCTACAACCTGCTGGAGTGGGACACCGAGGCGCAGACCCTCGGATCGAGCGTCCAGGCGGGCCTCGAGGCCACGGTGCCGGCGCCCTCCGGCTCGGATCTCTGGGTGCAGGAGTTCAGCGGTGTCGAGGAGCTCACCCGCAAGATCAACGTGCCCGCGGATGCCTCGATCCTGATCGTCGGCGACGGCGAGACTCCGGCTCCGAGCTCGATCTCGATCACCTGGCCGCTGGACAACAGCGCGCCGTGGTCCGGACCGCTGATCGTCGGCGGCGGACTGGCCCTCCTGGCGGGCCTGGCCGCGTTCGTCTGGGCGCTGCTGCACGCGCGCCGAGCCCGCGGCCCGCGGCGCAAGCAGCCGAAGCTTCCCAAGCCTCCGAAGCCGCCGCAGCTGCGGCCGGCGAAGCAGCGCAAGGCCATCGAGGCCGCACCGCCGCGCGGTCGGCGCCGGCTCTTCGCCGCCTCCGGCGTCGCGGTCGTCACGGCGCTCGCGCTCGGGGGCTGCACGTTCTCGGGAACTCCCGAGCTGTTCCCCGTCGAGACCCCGACCGCCAGCCCGACGCCCGGCGCCGCGGGAACCGAGGACCTCCCCGCGCCCGCGGTCACCCGGCCTCAGCTGGAGCGCATCATGGAGCGCATCGAGACGACGGTCGCCGAGGCCGATGCGGAGGGCGATGAGGATCTCGCCGAGACGAGGCTCGCTGGTCCCGCGCTCGAACTGCGCGCGGCGAACTACGAGATCCTGAGCAGCGACTCGTCGCAGACCGCCGTGCCCGTGCTGCCGCAGGGCCCGGTCGAGGTGATCCTCCCGCAGCAGATCGACACCTGGCCGCGCACCGTCTTCGCCGTCGTCAAGGACGAGAACGCGACCGTCGCGCCGGTTGCCGTGATGCTCATCCAGGAGACCCCGCGCGACAACTACAAGGCGCACTACGTCATCTCCCTCGGCCCGAGCACGACGCTGCCTGACATGGCGGCGACGGCGATCGGCGCCCCCCGGGTCGGCACGGACGTCGCGCTCGGCGTGCTGCAGCCGAGCGAGCTCGCGGACGCCTATGGCGACATCCTGCTCAACGGCGACGAGAGCGAGTACGCCGTGTTCTTCGATGCGGAGACCGACACTCTGCGCGAGCAGATCGGTGCCGAGTACAAGGAGAGCGTCAAGACCTCGCTGCCCGCCACGGCGAAGGTGACGTTCAGCAACGTCGCCGGTGATGAGGATCCGATCGCCTTCGGCACCAACGACGCCGGCCTGCTGGTCGCGGTCGAGCTCGTCGAGGTCGAGAAGGTGACTCCCGTGGAGGCGGGCGCCGCCATCAATCCGCGCGATCGGGTGAAGGCCCTGCTCGGGCTCTCGCAGACGACGAAGGGCGTCGAGGCGCGCTACGGCGTCCAGCTGCTGTTCTACGTGCCCCCGGTCGCGGAGGAGGGCGCGCTCATCCAGCTCCTCGGATACTCGCAGGGCCTGATCAGCGCGACCGAGGTCGACTAGGCGCGGCGACGGCCTGCGCCGCGTGGCAAAGTAGAGACGTGACTTCCGTACCTCCCGGACCCAGCCTCCGCGGCGCCGTCGACCTGTCCTCGCTCGTGCAGCGAGCCTCAGGGAAGCCGACCGGCGCCCCGAACGATGCGGCCTCGCCGACGACGCCCGCGAACGGAGCGGCGACGCCCGGCTCGCCGCTGGTCGTTCCCGCCAACGACGCCAACTTCACGCGCGTGCTGGAGCTGTCGTCGACGGTTCCGGTCGTCGTCGAGTTCATCGCTCCGGGGCTCGAGCCGGCGCTCGGCGCGATCATCGAGTCCTACGGCGGACGCCTGGTGCTCGCCGTGGTCGACGGCCAGGCGAATCCGCAGCTCGCGCAGGCCTTCCAGATCCGCGGGGTGCCCGCGGTCGCTGCGGTCGTCGGCGGGCGCCCCGTCAACCTGTTCCTCGGCATCCCGGCCGAGACCGAGGTGCGCCAGGTGCTCGACGAGCTGCTGCAGCTCGCGGCGCAGAACGGCGTCACCGGCCAGGTGCCGGTGAACGGCGCGGGCGAGCAGGGCGACGCCGACGGCGGCGAGCCTGCCGCGCCCGAGGAGCCGCCGCTGCCGCCCCTGCACCAGGAGGCGTTCGACGCGATCTCGGAGGGCGACTTCGCGGCCGCCGTGGCCGCGTACGAGAAGGCCCTCACGCAGAACCCGCGCGATGCCGATGCGATCGCGGGTCGCGCGCAGGCCTCGCTGCTGCTTCGGCTGAAGGGCGCCGACGCGGAGACCATCCGCTCCGCGGCGGCCCACGCCCCGCAGAGCGTGGCCGCGCAGCTCGCCGTCGCCGACCTCGACGTGAGCGGGGGACACCTGGAGGACGCGTTCGCGCGGCTGCTGGAGCTGTTCCCCGCGCTGGACGCCGACGGCAAGGCCGCGGTGCGAACGCGCCTGCTCGAATATTTCGAGATCGCCGGCTCCGACGATGAGCGCGTCGCGGTGGCGCGGCGTCACCTCACCGGACTGCTCTACTAGGCGAGCGCCGCTCGCCGAGGCCCGCCGCGCTAGACGGAGGCGGGCGCGAGCCGCAGCCACACCGCCGCGAGCGGCGGCAGCGTCAGCTCGACGGAGGCCGGTCGACCGTGCCACGGAGTGTCGTCCGCGTCGACGCCGCCGAAATTGCCCACCCCGGAGCCGCCGAACTCGAGCGCATCGGTGTTGAGCACCTCGTCCCAGCGGCCCGCTGTCGGCAGCCCGACCCGGTAGGGGCCGACCGGGTTGCCGCCGAAGTTCACCAGGCACGCCATCGTCTCGCCCTCGCGTCCGCGACGCAGGAAGGCGACGAGGTTGTGCTCCGGATCGTTCGCGATCCACTCGAAGCCCGCGGCCTCGTTGTCGACCGACCACAGGGCCGCGTTCTCGCGGTAGACGCGATTGAGCTGGCCGACGAGGCGCGCCAGGCCCTGGTGGGCGGGCTGGTCGAGAATCCACCAGTCGAGTCCGCGCTGCTCGCTCCACTCCGAGGGCTGCCCGAACTCGCTGCCCATGAACAGCAGCTGCTTGCCGGGGTGCGCCCACATGAAGGCGAGGTAGGCGCGCACATTCGCGAGTTTCTGCCACTGGTCGCCGGGCATCTTCGACAGCAGCGAGCCCTTGCCGTGCACGACCTCGTCGTGGCTGATCGGCAGCAGGAAGCTCTCGCTGAACGCGTAGAGGAAGCTGAAGGTGATGTCGTTGTGGTGGTGCGAGCGCCACATCGGGTCCTCGTGCATGTACTGCAGCGAGTCGTGCATCCACCCCATGCTCCACTTCAGGCCGAAGCCGAGTCCGCCGCTCTCGGTCGGCTTCGTGACGCCGGGCCACGAGGTCGACTCCTCGGCGATCATCACGACGCCGGGGTTGCGGCGGTAGGCGGTCGCGTTGACCTCCTGCAGGAACGAGATCGCTTCGAGGTTCTCGCGCCCGCCGTGGATGTTCGGCACCCACTGGCCGGGCTCGCGCGAGTAGTCGAGGTAGAGCATCGAGGCGACCGCGTCGACGCGAAGCCCGTCGATGTGGAACTCCTCGAGCCAGTAGAGCGCGTTCGCGACGAGGAAGTTGCGCACCTGCGAATCGCCGAAGTTGAAGACGAGCGTGCCCCAGTCCGGGTGCTCGCCGATCCGCGGGTCCGAGTGCTCGTAGAGCGGCTCGCCGTCGAAGTTCGCGAGCGCCCACTCGTCTTTCGGAAAGTGCGCCGGCACCCAGTCGACGATGACGCCGATCGAGGCCTGGTGCAGCCGGTCGACCAGGTAGCGGAAGTCGTCGGGATGCCCGAAACGGCTGGTCGGAGCGTAGTAGCCGGTGACCTGGTAGCCCCACGAACCGCCGAACGGGTGCTCGGCGACCGGGAGGAACTCGACGTGGGTGAAACCCAGTTCGTGCACGTACTCGATCAGCTGATCGGCGAGCTCGCGGTAGCCGAGCCCGGGGCGCCAGGAGCCGAGATGCAGCTCGTAGATGCTCATCGCGCCGTTGTGCGCGTCGTGCGCGGCGCGCTGGGCGAGCCAGGTGGCGTCGCGCCAGGCGTACTGGCTGTGGCCGACGACGGAGGCGGTGGCGGGCGGGCGCTCGGTGTAGCGCGCCATCGGGTCGGCCCGCTTGACCCACTCGCCGCGCGCCGTCAGCAGCTCGAACTTGTAGGTCGTTCCCGGATCGAGCGCCGGGACGAAAAGCTCCCAGACCCCGTTGTCGTCGAGTCGACGCAGGGCGTGCTGCTCGCCGCTCCAGTGGTTGAAGTCGCCCACGATGCGCACGGCGCGGGCGTGCGGCGCCCAGACCGAGAAGCTCGTGCCGGCGACGCCTTCGTGCTCCTTGACGTGAGCCCCCAGCCAGTGCCAGAGCTGCTCGTGGCGCCCTTCGCCCCAGAGGTAGAGGTCGATCTCGCCGACGCTCGGCACGAAGCGGTACGGGTCATCCGCGGTCCAGGTCGGGCCGTCGCGGTAGGTCGTCTCGAGCCGGTAGCTCTGCCCGGCGCCGGGCGCGAAGCCCTGCCAGAGTCCCGCGGAAGCGTGGGCCAGAGCGATGCGCGAGCCGTCCGCGCGGATGGCGGTGACGGTCTCGGCGAGCGGTCGCACGGCGCGGATGACGTGGCCGTCGCCCGCCGGATGCTGACCGAGCCAGTCGTGCGGCCGCGGATGCCGACCGGTGGCGAGTTCGGCGGTGAGCGCCTCGTCGAGCGGGGGGAGGGTCTCCATCAGCGCACCTTCGAGTAGTCGACCGCGAGAATGTGCACCGGCTCGCGGAACGCGTCGAGTCGCACGTAGTTGTCGGCGCCCCACGCCCAGCGCTCGCCCGTGATCAGGTCGCGCACCTCGAACTGGGCGTCGGGAGCCAGACCGAGCTGCCGCAGGTCCAGGTGCACGGTGGTCTCGCGCACCGAGTGCGGGTCGACATTTGCGACGACGATCAGTCCGTCCGGCTTCCTGTCGCCGGTGAACTCGGCGGCGAGGTGCTTCGTGTAGACGAGCACGGCGTCGTCGTCGCTCCAGTGGATGCGCAGGTTCCGAAGCTGGCGGAGCGCCGGATGCGCCGCGCGGATCTCGTTGAGCCGCGTCAGGTAGGGGGCGAGCGTCCGGCCGGTGGCGGCCGCGCGCGCCCAGTCGCGCGCCTTGTACTCGTACTTCTCGTTGTCGATGTTCTCTTCGCTGCCCGGGCGGGCGACGTCCTCGAAGAGCTCGTAGCCCGCATACACGCCCCAGGTCGGCGCGCCGGTGGCGGCGATCGCCGCGCGCACGCGGTAGGCGGCGGGCCCGCCGAACTGCAGGTACTCGGTGAGGATGTCGGGGGTGTTGACGAAGAGGTTGGGGCGCAGATAGTCGGCGCTGCGACCCGCCAGCCCGGCGAGGAACTCCTCGAGCTCGGCCTTGGTGTTGCGCCAGGTGAAGTACGTGTACGACTGGTGGAAGCCGGCGCCTGCGAGCGAGTGCAGCATCGCGGGCCGGGTGAAGGCCTCGGCGAGGAACACGACCTCGGGGTGCTCTCGGGCGACCTCGGCGAGCAGCCACTCCCAGAAGTCCAGGGGCTTGGTGTGCGGGTTGTCGACGCGGAAGATCTTCACGCCGCGCGAGATCCAGAGCTCGACGATCCGCAGCACCTCCTCGCGGATGCCCTCGGGATCGTTGTCGAAGTTGATCGGGTAGATGTCCTGGTACTTCTTCGGCGGGTTCTCGGCGTACGCGATCGAGCCGTCAGGCCGGGTCGTGAACCAGTCGGGGTGCTCGGTCACCCAGGGGTGATCGGGCGAGCACTGCAGGGCCAGGTCGAGTGCGATCTCGAGACCGAGCCGGTCGGCCTCGGCGACGAACGCGGCGAAGTCCTTCGCGGTGCCGAGGTCCGGGTGGATCGCATCGTGCCCGCCGGGCGTGCCGTCGGCGAGCGGACCGCCGATCGCCCACGGGCTGCCCGGGTCGTTGGGGCCGGCCGTCGTCGAGTTGTTCGGCCCCTTGCGGTGGGCGACGCCGATCGGGTGGATCGGCGGGAGGTACACGACGTCGAAGCCCATCGCCGCCACCGCGGCAAGCCGGGCGGAGGCGGTGCGGAAGGTGCCGCTCGTCCAGGAGCCGTCGTCCTGCCGCGTCGCGCCTTCGGAGCGCGGGAAGAACTCGTACCAGGATCCGACGGCGGCGCGGTCGCGCTCGACGCGCAGCGGTTTCTGCTCGGAGACGCTGGAGAGCCAGGCGATCGGGCGGGTGCGGATGAGGCGCGTCAGGCGCGGCTCGCGCGCGGCGGCGAGGCGCTCCTCCGGGGCGAGGCTGGTGTTCAGGAGCGTCGCGCGCGCCTCGACGCACGCCTTGGCGGTGCGGCCCGCGAGCAGCTCGGCACCCATCGCGAAGACCAGCTCGAGGTCTTGGCCGGCCGCGACCTTGATCTCGGCGTTGTGCAGCCAGGTGGCCCAGTCGTCGGTCCACGCCTTCACGCGCCAGAGCCAGGTTCCTTCGGCATCGAGGCGCACGTCGGCGCGCCAGCGGTCGGTTCCGGGCGCGACGCTGCGCATCCGATGGGTCTGCTGGAGGCCCTCCGGGTCGACGAGCACGAGGTCGACGCCGAGCTCGCCGTGGCCCTCGCGGAACGCGGTCGCCTCGAAGGGGACGACCTCGCCGCGGAACGCCTTGGCGGGCCAGCGCTCCTCCGGCTGCGCGGGCGCAAGGTCGCGAATCGGGATGCGTCCGATGCGCGCGCGGGGGTGCGCGGGGGACGGGGTTGACGCCGCGGTTGCCACGTTTCCCACCGTAGTGCCGGAGCCTTGGGAATCACGGTGCAGGATTCACGATCGACGGGCGTGGCGCGCGGGGTGGTCACAGTTGTCTATCCCTCGAAATAATCCCGTGTACCCCGATCGTATGCCCGCTTCTTCACGAAAAGTGCCGGTCAGACCCCGATGGAACGACCTGTTGCCCCCGCACTCGGGTCCCCCACAGTGGGGGCTGGTCGGGGGACAGATGCGAGTGCGCGCCGGGTCTAGCGTTCTGAGTGGGGGGAAACCTCGAGCGTTGTTCGGTTTCGCTGGACGGCGCATCAACCGAAAACCGAAACGTCTCGAGTACCGGGCGGCGCCGCGACCCTAGCGCGGTGTCGCCTGGCTTCCGGGCCACGAGTCCTGACCCGTGCTCCGGCCGGACTCAGTCGGATCGAACCCGAAAGGAACCCGAAATGAACAGCTTCGTCAAGGGCGGCATCGCCGCCGCGGCGGGACTCGCGCTTCTCCTGGGCGGCGCTGGCTCGCTGGCCTTCTGGAGCGACACCGAGTCGCTGAACGGCGGCACGGTCAACTCCGGAACGCTCGCGCTCACCTCGAACGCGGACGGCGCGTGGGACGAGACCATCACGAACATCGTGCCGGGCGACGTCATCACCTACACCGAGACCTTCGAGATCGAGGCCGTCGGTGACAACCTCGAGGCCGAGCTCACGACCAACATCGGCGACCTCACGGTGGGCATCACCGGGGTGGACGTCGCCGAGACCTTCACGCTGCTCGACTCCGGCTCCGACCCGGTCACCGCGACCGCGGGCGTCTACACGCTGAGCCCGGACACCTACACGCTGACGGTCCAGATCGTCGTCACCTTCCCGTGGGCGGAGACCGGCGGCATGGACTCGTCGCTCGACCTTGCCGACATCGAGATCGAGCTGACCCAGGTCTGACCCGATCGCACGGCACCAACTGTGGTGGGGAGTCGGCTCCCCGGCTCCCCACCACCCCGCTCCTCCAAGGTGGTGATCCCGATGTACACACCGCGCCCCTACTCGTGCCCGGTTCCCGGAGAGGACTCCTCGCGCCGGGCGTCGATGCGCATGCTGTGGGTCGCCACCCTCATCGTCGGCGTCGCCACCCTGAACGGCGTCGGCCGCGCCGAGGGAACGCTCGCGGCCTGGACGGACGCCGAACCCGTTGCCTCCGGGGTCGTCACCTCCGGCAGCGCGGCGCTGTCGCTCAGCGGTTCGCTCAGCTCCGCCGGCTGGAGCAATCTGCTCGCCGGTGAATCGGTCCGCCAATCGATCTCGGTCACCAACACCGGAACCGTCGACCTGACACTCGATGCGAGCGCGACGCCGACCACCGGCGTCGAGATCCGCGTGGCGCGCGCGGCGTGCGGCGCCGCCCTCGGCGGAGCCACCGCCCAGTCGACCCCCACCGCGCTCGGGGCGCTCGCCGCCGGAGCGAGCACCACGCTCTGCGTGCAGGTCACCATCCCGTCGAGCGCCTCGCCGGGAGCCAGCACCGGCTTCACGCTCACCGTTCGCGGAGTCCAGTCGTGATCGGCCTCCGCGTCCGAGCGCTGCGGGGTCGCGCCGCGATCGTCGCGCTCGCCGTCGTAGGACTCCTCGCCGCGGGCACGACCGGGGCGTCGGCGGTCTGGACCGTCCAGCAGCAGACGTCATCGACCGCCTCGACCGCATCTCTGGGGCTCTCCCAGACCTGGCTCTCCGGGTCGAGCCTCGACCACACCTACGCGCCGACCGCGACCGACGCCGTCGGCTCGGTATCGCTCACCAACACGGGCTCGCGCGCCGGAACGGTGTCCGTCATCGTCGCGGCGACGTCGGGCCCGACTGCGCTGCGCTCCGCTGTCGCCGTCCAGGTGGGGATCGCCGCAACCTGTTCGACCGGCGGGTCGTTCACGTCGTCCAGCAGCGGCACTCTGGCGAGCGGCGTCACCTTCACCACAACGCTTGCCGCGGGGGCGAGCGTCACGGTGTGCACTCGCACCTCGATGACGGCCCTCGGCATTGCCGCGAACGGCGGCAGCACGGTCGCGGGAAGCGTCGCGGCCAGCATCCAGATGGGAACCTGGTCCGCGAGCGCCGCGCCCACCGCATTCGGCCAGGCGGTGCTGCTGTCGCCGGCGACGGTCGACCCGACCGGCTGGTACTGGCTGTGGGCGGAGCGCGACTCCACTCGCTGCATCGAAGCACTCAACCCCGCGCAGCCGTCCATCCAATCGTGCGCGGACCTTGGATCGGCGACGCCGTCGCAGGAGCTCTGGCAGTTCGCCACGACGACCCCGGGGTACTTCAACGTCGTGGGGAAAACGGACACCACGAAGGCGTGGGCGTTCTCGACCGCGAAATCCGGCCAGGCCCTCAAGCTCGACAACAAGAGCCACAAGATCGCCGAGTTCAATTTCATTGCCCTCACCGACGGCGCTGTGCAGCTCGAGGTGCACGACGCGCCCGGTCTGTGCCTCCAAATCAGCAACGCCGCTCCCGTCGCGGGCTCGCCGCTTCACCTGGCGACCTGCGACTCGAGCGTGACCGCCCAGAAGTTCCGGCTGCAGCGCTACATCGAGCCGATCAGCGCGTCCCGGTCGTCGGCGTCGAGCGATTCCTCGAAGTCGAGCGCGACCGCAGAGCCGACCGCGGAGCCGACCGCAGAGCCGACAGCAGAGCCGACAGCAGAGCCGATCGCGACGCCGATGCATCCGGAGGTCGACACCGCGTCGAGCTTCACCTGCACTGCTCCGTCCACGACCGCGATGCAGCACTCGATCGACTCGGGGCTCTGGACGGCCACGGGCGCGGGGACGATGCTCGGCGACTCCGCCACGGGTCGCGTGGACTGCGGGTGAGCATCATGCCCGTCACGCTCCCGGCTCGCAGCCCGCGCCGCGCGTTCCCGCGAGAGATGCTCGGGGCCATCGCGGGCGCCGTCGCTGTCGCCGTCGTGCTCACGCCGCTGGCTCCCGCGGCGGCGAGCGCCGCCCCGTCCGCCGCTCAGCTGGAGATCAGCATCGGCGGCGGCGAGTTCGTCTCCGACGTCGACGGAGCGCTGTTCGCCGAGACGCCGACCCTCGTGCCGCATGCGCAGGCCGAGGCCGAGTTCAGCGTGCGCAACGCGTCCGAATCGGATGGAGTGCTGTCGATCGCGCTGGCCGGCGCCCGGTGGAGCGACCTCGACTTCGCGCGCGAGCTTCGCGTCCAGGCCACGGCGCGGACGTTCTCCGGATCCGCGCAGCGCCTGAGCTCCGCGGCGGACTGCGTCACCCTGGTCACGGGGATCCCGCTGCCGGTGGGCGCGACCGTGCCGGTGCTGATCGAGCTTCGACTGGGCGAGTTGGAGGACCTCGTCGGGCAGGGCGCGAGCGCGACGTTCGATCTGGCCGTGACGCTGACCAGCGATGCTCGCGCGGACTCGGTGTGCGGGGCGGAACCGGACCTGGTGATCCCCGTCGTGCCGGATGACACAGCCGAGGCCAACCCCGTCCCGCGCGCGCCCCGGGAGGGTCGAGGCCTGCCGTGGTCGACGGTGGCGCTGAACACGATGTCCGACTGGTTCGCCCAGTTCATCGTCATCGCCGGGGGCGCGTTCTCCGGAATCCTGCTGTGGATCGTCATTCGGCGGCACCGCCGCACCGAGGAGGCATCGTCATGACCGCAACTCTGGAACGTCCCGCGACGACGCGCTCGCCGCGCAGCGGCGCGCCCCGGCCGGCGCCCGAGCGCATCCCGCTCGGCGAGCGCAGCCTCGGCTCGCTCGTCCTCCTCGGGCTGAGCGCCGGGTTCTTCGCGCTCGTCCTGCTGCTCGGCGTCATCGCCGTCGGGGTGCCCGCGGTCACCGGATCGACGCCGATGACGATTCTGACCGGATCGATGAACCCGACCTACCCGCCCGGCACGCTCGTGATCGTGCGACCCACCGCGGTCGACGACATCCGGATCGGCGACGCGCTCACCTACCAGCTGCGCTCCGGCGAGCCCGAGCTGGTGACGCACCGCGTGGTCGCGATCTCCCATTCCGGCGGCGAGATCCGATTCACCACGCAGGGCGACGCGAACTCGGTGGCCGACCCGGAGCCGGTGCGCGAGGTGCAGATCCGAGGGACGGTCTGGTACAGCATCCCGTACCTCGGCTGGGTCAACACGCTGGTCGGCGGGGAGCAGCGCGAGGCCATCGTCACGGTGCTCGCGCTGGGGCTGTTCGGCTACGCGGGCTATTCGATCGCACGGGGGGCGGCCGCGACCGTCCGCCGTCCACGCCTGCGGGGGGCAGGTTCCGCGGCGGCGGAGGGTCCGGCGCGGCGGAACTGAGACGTAACCGCGCGGACATGTCGCTCACCTAGAGTGACGCCGTGAAGGCCATCCGTCGGTTTACCGTTCGCACCGTCGTTCCCGAGTCGCTCGGCGCACTCGACGAGCTCGCCGCCAATCTGCGCTGGTCGTGGCATCGGCCCACGCAGGAGCTGTTCCGCGACATCGCGCCCGAGCTCTGGGAGAGCTCGCGGAAGGATCCGGTCGCCCTGCTCGGCGAGGTCGGCCGCGAACGCCTCGACGAGCTCGCGGCCGACGAGGCCTTCGTCTCCCGGGCGCAGCACCTCGCGCAGGAGCTGCGCGACTACTTGACCGCGCCGCGCTGGTACCAGTCCCTCGGCGACGACCTGCCCGCGTCGATCGCCTACTTCTCGCCCGAGTTCGGCATCGCGGCGGCGCTCCCGCAGTACTCCGGAGGGCTCGGCATTCTGGCCGGCGACCATCTCAAGTCCGCCTCCGACCTCGGCGTTCCGATCCTCGGGGTCGGCCTGTTCTACCGGGCCGGCTACTTCCGCCAGTCGATCTCACGCGACGGCTGGCAGCAGGAGTCGTACCCGGTCTCCGACCCCGACGGACTGCCGATGGCGCTCATGCGCCGACCGGACGGGACAGCCGCGACGGTCACGCTCGCGCTGCCGGAAGGGCGCGTGCTCAAGGCGAGGATCTGGCGCCTCGCGGTGGGGCGGGTGACTCTGCTGCTGCTGGACACCGACACCGCCGAGAACGAGCCCGAGCTGCGCGGGGTCACCGACCGGCTCTACGGCGGCGGCGGCGAGCACCGGCTGCTGCAGGAGCTGCTGCTCGGCATCGGGGGAGTCCGCGCGATCAAGCGCTACGCCGAGATCACCGGCGCACCCCTGCCGGAGGTGTTCCACATGAACGAAGGGCACGCGGGCTTCCAGGGGCTGGAGCGCATCAGCGACCTCATCGGCGAGGGGCTGACCTTCGAGGCCGCGCTCGAAGCGGCGCGTGCCGGCACGGTCTTCACCACTCACACCCCGGTGCCCGCCGGGATCGACCGCTTCGACGCGGGCCTGCTGGCCCGCTATCTGTCGAGCGAGCTGCTTCCCGGCGTCGACCCCGCCGCGGTGCTGGCGCTCGGCACCGAGGAGCAGGGCGAGGCACCCGGCACCTTCAACATGGCGGTGATGGGACTGCGGCTCGCGCAGCGGGCGAACGGAGTCTCCCAGCTGCACGGGGCCGTCAGTCGCGGGATGTTCGGGGCGCTCTGGCCCGACTTCGATGCGGCCGACGTGCCGATCGGCTCGGTGACCAATGGCGTGCACGCGCCCACCTGGACGGACCCGGCGGTGCGCGCGCTCGCCGAGTCGCGGCTCGGCACCGCCGACACGACCGCGTGCGACTGGGCGGGTGCGGCTGTCAGCGACGCCGAGATCTGGGAGCTGCGCCGTCATCTGCGCGCGCAGCTCGTGGCGGACGCCCGGCGTCGGGTCGCGGCCGAGTGGGCCGAGCTCCATCCCGGCGCCGACGGGCCGAGCTGGCACGAGACGCTGCTGAGCCCCGAGGTGCTCACCGTCGGGTTCGCGCGCCGCGTGCCCACCTACAAGAGGCTGACGCTGATGCTGCACGATCCGGAGCGGCTGCGGGCGCTGCTGACGCATCCGGAGCGCCCGATTCAGCTGGTCGTCGCGGGCAAGTCGCATCCGGCCGATGACGAGGGCAAGCGGCTGATCCAGCGGCTGGTCGAGTTCTCTCAGGAACCCGCGGTGCAGGGGCGCATCGTGTTCCTGCCCAACTACGACATCGGCATGGCGCAGCTGCTCTACCCGGGGTGCGACGTCTGGCTGAACAACCCGCTGCGCCCGCTCGAGGCGTGCGGCACCTCCGGGATGAAGGCGGCGCTCAACGGAGTGCTCAACCTGTCGATTCTCGACGGCTGGTGGAACGAGTTCTACGACGGCGACAACGGCTGGGCGATCCCCTCGGCGGTCAGCGCGGGCGATGCGGCCGAGCGCGACGCGCTCGAGGCGGCAGCGCTCTACGACCTGCTCGAGCACCAGATCGCGCCGCGGTTCTACGATCGCGGCCCCGAGGGCGTGCCGGCGAAGTGGGTCGGCGACATCCGCCACACCCTCGCGACGCTGTCGCCGGCACTGTCGGCGGACAGGATGGTGCGCGAGTACGTCGAGTCCTACTATCTGCCCGCTGCGCGAGCCGAGCGTGCGGTGAGCGCGGACGGGTTCGGCCCGGCCGCCGAGCTCGCCGCGTGGAAGCGGCGCGTGCGCACCGCCTGGCCAGGGGTCTCGGTGGTGCATGTCGAATCGGGTGGGGTCGAATCGAATCCGCACGTGGGGGAAACCCTGCAGGTGCGCGCCACCGTCGCGCTCGGCGAGCTGAGCGCCGACGACGTGAAGGTCGAGCTCATCTCCGGCCGCGCCCAGGAGGGCGATGAGCTGAGCGACACCTCGCGGCTGGCGCTGACGCTCGAGTCGGCGGCGCCCGGCGAGCCGTCGATCTGGACGGGTCGGGTCGCCCTCGAGCGCGCGGGCAGCTTCGGCTACACGGTGCGCGTGGTGCCGCGCCACGCTCTGCTGGCGACTCCCGCGGAGCTCGGCGTGGTGGCGGTCGCCTAGGCGTGTCGGCGGGGCGAAGCCTTGTATCGTGGCGAGCGAGGGAGCGCTCCCTCGCGCCGTGCAGGGGATTCGCTCGGATCGCGCGAATTTCCCCAATGAATTGAGAAATTGTCCTAGGCTGGGGCACGACCAGCTCCGGATGTCCCGCTGCGGCGACATCGACGCGATTCCCGAGGGGTGGATGAAGTGCCAAGCGCGCGCAACCAGAACTCGCACCCCGCCGCCTCGCGTCGTGGAACGAACCTCCCCGCGATGGGGGACTTCAACCAGTCCGTCATCCTCGACGCGATCCGGCGGGCCCGCACGGGTCTGAGCCGCGTCGAGCTCGCCTCCTCCACCGGGCTCTCCGCCCAGACCATCTCGAACATCTGCCGACGGCTGCTGGAGAAGGGCCTCATCGAGGAGGCTGGCAAAGAGATCAGCGGCCCGGGGAAGCCGCGCACGATGCTGCGGCTCAATCCGACCGGGCGATTCGCGCTCGGGGTCCACCTCGACCCGACGGTCACGACCTTCGTCATGCTCGATCTGACCGGCTCCATCGTGGCCCGCTCGCGTCGACCCACGCCGACGTCGAGCGACCCGGGCGTGATCATCGCGAGCCTCGTCGCCGAGCTGGACGAGCTCGTCGCGATCTCGGGCGTCGACCGCGAGCGGATCGCGGGCGTCGGGATCGCCGCTCCCGGCCCGATCGACAGCCTCAACGGCGTCGTGGTCAATCCGCCCCACCTCGCCGGGTGGCGCGATGTCCCGCTGCGCGATGCGCTCGCCCGCGGCACCGGTCTTCCCGTCATCCTCGACAAGGACGTCACGGCCGCCGCCATCGCCGAGATGTGGGCGGGGGGCCCCAGCGGCTCCGGCAGCTTCATCTTCTTCTACATGGGCACCGGAATCGGCGCCGGCCTCGTCGTGCACGATGACGTGGTGCGGGGCAGCTCCGACAACGCGGGCGAGATCGGCCACATCGTGACCGACCCGGACGGACCGGAGTGCTTCTGCGGCCTGCGCGGCTGCGTTCTGGTCGCCTGCATGCCGCAGGCCCTCGTGCTGGAGGCCGAGCAGGCCGGGGTCTTCCCGCCGGCGACCGGCGGCCTGGACAACTACACCGTCGACGCGCGGTTCACTCAGCTGTGCGAGGCCTCGGCAGCGGGTGACGCGACCGCGCGGGAGATTCTCGACCGCTCGGCCGTGCGGATGACCACTGCGATCGCCGTGATCGCGAACCTCCTCGATGTCGACCACGTCGTCTTCGGCGGGCCGTTCTGGGAGCGACTCTCGGCGCACTACATGCGCAGCGTTCCGGACCTGCTCGGCGAGCGGCTCGCCGCCCGCAGCGTTCATGACGTCGCCGTGATGGGCACCGGCATCGGCGAGGATGTCGCCGCCGTGGGGGCGGCGTGTCTGGTGCTGAACCGGGGGCTCGCCCCGAACCCGAAGGCGCTGATGCTCGCATGAGCGGCGCGGCATCGTCCACCGTGGAGCGAAGGAGCACCATGCGAACCACCACCCGACTCGGCGCTGCGGCGCTCGCGATGGGCTCCCTGCTCGGGGTCGCCGGCTGCACGCCCACCGCCGACGATGGCACCGCGGTCCTGAAGGTCACCTACATCAAGACCGACGCCTTCACTGCTCTGGATACGCTCTTCACCCACGTCAAGGCCGAGTTCGAGGCCGCGCACGAGGGCGTCACGGTCGAGCTTCTCCCGGTTGCCGGAACCGACAGCGATTACACCACCAAGCTCGCCCTCTCGCACCGCTCGCCGGAGACCGCGCCGGACGTCTTCTACGAGGACACGATGGCGCTGCGCGCTGACGTCGACGCGGGATTCCTGCTGAACCTCGACTCGCACGTCGCGGGGTGGGACGACTGGGCCCAGTTCGATGACTCCGCCAAGGCGGCGGGCGCGGGCGACGACGGCAGCATCTACGCCGTCTCACTCGGAACCGACACCCGGGCGATCTGGTACCGGACCTCCGTCTTCGAGGCGGCCGGAATCGCCGTTCCGTGGGAGCCGAAGACCTGGCAGGACATTCTGGATGCCGCCGCCGCGATCACGGCCACGCAGCCGGACGTCGTGCCGTTCAACCTGTACGCGGGCACGGCGACGAGTGAAGGCTCGAACATGCAGGGCTTCTATCAGCTGCTCTACGGCACCGAACTCGGCTCCGATGCGCTCTACGACCGGGCGACCTCCCGCTGGGTGGTCGGATCGGCGGGATTCGTCGAATCGCTCGAGTTCGTCGAGACGCTGTACGCCGAGGGCTACGCGCTCAGCGTCGCCGAGGCGCTCGACGGCAACATCTGGCAGGAGGTGTTCGGAACCATGTTCCCCGACGGCACACTCGGGGCGACGGTCGAGGGCTCCTACACGCCGTCGTTCTGGATCGAGGGCGGCTCGTTCGAGTGGCCCGAGTACGCCGAGGAGATGGCGACCGCAGCCTTTCCCACCCAGCACGGGCAGGAACCCGGCGGCGTCAGCATGTCGGGCGGCTGGACGCTCGCGATCGGCGCGCAGACCGAGCACCCCGACCTGGCCTTCGAGTTCCTCACGATGGCGCTGAACTTCGAGAACTCCCTGGCCTACGTCAACGAGAACTCGCAGATCGCGGTGCGCGCCGACGTGGCCGCAGACCCCAGCTACACCGCGGCCAACCCCTTCGTCCAGGACGTCACCGACCTGGTGGCGGTGACGCACTTCCGTCCCGCAACCGCCGAGTACGCACAGATCTCGGTCGAGATCCAGAAGGCGACCGAGGCCGTGCTCACGGGAACCGCCACGCCTGCCGAGGCGGCGGCGGCATACGACGCCGCGGTCGAGTCGATCGTGGGCGCCGACCGCGTCATCAACAAGGGATAGGTCGCCTCGGTCATCCGAGCGACCGCCCGCGAGCGATCAGAAAGAGCCGAATCGTGACGGTGGCACTCCGGCGCAGAGCGGTGCGGACGCTTCCGCTCGTGCCCGCAGTGATCCTGATGGGCATCTTCCTGCTGGGCCCGATCGTATGGTCCCTCTACGGCTCGCTGACCGACGCGGCGCTCACCGGCCGCGCCGCGGCCGACCCGCAGTGGGTCGGACTCGAGAACTACGCGCGGCTCCTCTCCGACCCCGTCTTCCCGCAGTCCGTCGGACTGACCGTGCTGTTCACCCTGGTCTCGGCGGTGCTCGCCCAGACGATCCTGGGCCTCGGGGTGGCGGTGATCATGACCCGCGCGAGTGCGCGGCTCGGCGCGGTGGTCGCGACCGTGATCGTGGCGGCGTGGATCCTGCCGGAGCTCGTCGCGGCGTTCGTCGCCTACGCGTTCTTCAGCCAGGACGGCACCCTCAACCAGCTCCTCGCCCTGCTGGGGCTGGAAGGCCCGAATTGGCTGTTCGGCTTCCCGATGATCGCGGTCATCATCGCCAACATCTGGCGTGGCACGGCGTTCTCGATGATGATCTACCAGGCCGCCCTCGACGATGTGCCGCGCGACATCATCGAGGCGGCGATGCTCGACGGCGCGAACGGGGCGAAGCGCCTGCTCCACGTGACCCTGCCGATGATCCGGCAGACGATCACGACCACGCTCATGCTGATCACGCTGCAGACGCTCTCGGTCTTCACGCTGATCTGGGTGATGACGGCGGGCGGGCCCGGCAACGCCAGCACGACCTTGCCCCTCTACGCGTTCAAGGAGGCGTTCCGCTTCGGCAACATCGGCTACGGCACGGCCATCGCGACCGTGATGCTCGTCGTCGGGGCCATCTTCGCGGTCGTCTACATCCGGGCGCTGCGAGCCCCCCGGGAGCGCATCGCATGAGCGCCCCCGCCGCCGTGCGGCCTTCCGCCGAGCGCCCGCACCCGAGGTCCGCTCCTCGGGCGCGCTCCGTCGCCTCGCCGTCGAAGCGGACCGTCGCCGTCGTCGCGAACGGCTCGCTGCTGCTCGTCGCGCTCTGCTTCGCCCTCCCGTTGGCCTGGCTCGTGTTCGCCGCCTTCGACGGCGCGAGCACCTATCAGACGCGGCTGCCGACCGAGCCGACGCTCGACAACTTCACGGCCGTGCTGACGCCCGAACTGACCTTCCTGCCGATGTGGAACAGCCTCGTCATCTCCGTCTCCACGGCCGTGCTGACGGTCGTTCTGGCGCTGCTCGCGGCCTACCCGCTGTCGCGCTACCAGGCCCGCTTCACCCGGTCGTTCATGTACGTCGTGCTGTTCGGCACCTGCCTTCCGATCACCGCGATCATGGTGCCGGTGTACGCGCTGTTCGTCGCGCTGCACCTCCTCGACTCGATGGTGGGAACCGTCGCGTTCCTGGCCGCCACGTCGCTGCCCGTCGCGATCTACATGGCCAAGAACTTCATGGACTCGGTTCCGATCGAGCTCGAGGAGGCGGCCTGGATGGATGGCGCCTCGGCGATGCGCGCCCTGCGCACGATCGTGGTCCCGCTCATGCGCCCCGGCATCGCGGTCATCTCGATCTACGTGTTCTTCGCGGCCTGGGGCAACTTCTTCGTGCCGTTCGTGCTGCTGCTCTCGCCGAGCAAGCAGCCCGCCGCGATCAGCATCTACAGCTTCTTCGGGCAGTACGGCACGGTCGCCTACGGCCAACTGGCCGCGTTCTCGCTGATCTACGCAGTGCCCGTGATCTTCCTCTACGTTCTGGTCGCGCGCGGCATCGGCGGATCCTTCGCCCTCGCCGGTGCGGTGAAGGGCTGAGAGATGCACCGACTCGTCCGCCGCCCGACCCCCACCACCGGGAGCACGCATGCATGACAACCGAGGCCTCGTCGAAGCGCGAATCGAGCGCTTCACCCGGGAGCGTCTGATTCCGGCGCTCTACCGCGACCGCGCTCCGCTGACGATCTCGGCGTGGGAGGTCCCCGACGAGCCGGTTCCGTTCGCCGAGGCGCGCGAACAGGAGTTCCGCGCGTTCGCCGTCGGGTCGTCGTGGGGGCGACCGTGGAGCACCGTCTGGTTCCACGCCACGGGGGAGGTGCCCGCGGCGTGGACCGCCGACGGCACGCGAGCCGAGATCGTCGTCGACCTCGGCTACGACCGCACCACGCCCGGCTTCCAGGCCGAGGGGATGGCATACCGCCCCGACGGTTCGATCATCAAGGCGATCGAACCGCTCAACAGCTACCTCCCCGCCGGTTCGGCCGGCACTCCGATCGACGTCTATCTCGAGGCGGCGGCGAACCCGAACGTCGCGGGCGACTTCACGTTCGCGCCGACCCTCTTGGGGGAGAAGTCGACGGCCGGGCAGGGGCACGCCTACGTGCTGCGGAGCCTCGAGCTCGGACTGCTCGATGTGACCGTCTGGGAGCTGATCCAAGACGTCTGGACGCTGACCGGATTGATGCGCGAGCTTCCGGCCGAGCTTCCTCGTCGCGCCGAGATCCTGCACGCGCTCGACCGGATGGTCGATGCGGTCGACCCGCACGACGTCGCCGGCACCGCCGCTGCGGGGCGCGCGGCCCTGGCCGCGGTTCTCGCGCGCCCTGCCTCCGCGAGCGGGCACCGGCTCTCCGCGGTCGGGCACTCGCATCTGGATTCGGCCTGGCTGTGGCCGGTGCGCGAGACGGTGCGCAAGGCGGCCCGAACGTTCTCGAACGCGCTCGCGCTGATGGAGGAGGATCCGAGCTTCAGCTTCGTCGCCTCCAGTGCGCAGCAGTACGCCTGGGTGCAGCAGCACTACCCGGAGCTGTTCGAGCGACTGAAGGCGCAGGTGGCGGCCGGCCGCTTCGTCCCGGTCGGCGGCATGTGGGTGGAGTCCGACACGAACCTGCCGGGCGGTGAGGCGATGGCGCGGCAGTTCGTCGCGGGCAAGCGGTACTTCATCGAGCAGCTGGGCGTCGAGCCGCGCGAGGTCTGGCTGCCGGACTCGTTCGGCTACTCCGCATCCCTGCCGCAGATCGTCGCGGCCGCCGGATCGCAGTGGTTCCTGACGCAGAAGATCTCCTGGAACGAGACCAACCGGATGCCGCATCACACCTTCTGGTGGGAGGGCATCGACGGAACGCGGGTGTTCACGCACTTCCCGCCGGTCGACACCTACAACTCGGACGTCTCCGGCGGCGAGCTCGCCAAGGCCTCGCGCCAGTACGCGGAGAAGGGCGTCGGCACGATGTCGCTGCTTCCCTACGGCTGGGGCGACGGCGGCGGCGGCCCGACCCGCGAGATGCTCGCGGCGATCGCCCGCACCGCCGACCTGGAAGGCTCGCCGCGGGTGAGCATCGCGACGCCGCGGGAGTTCTTCGCCGCGGCCGAGGCCGAGTACCCGGAGGCGCCGGTCTGGTCGGGCGAGCTCTATCTGGAGTTCCACCGCGGAACCTACACCTCGCAGGCGCGGACCAAACGGGGCAACCGGCGCAGCGAGCACCTGCTGCGCGAGGCGGAGCTGTGGGCGACCGCGGCCGCCCTCGGCGGGCTCGACTACCCCTACGACGAGCTCGAGACCGTGTGGCACACGGTGCTGCTGCAGCAGTTCCACGACATCCTGCCCGGCTCCTCCATCGCCTGGGTGCACGAGGAGGCCGAGCGGAACTACGCGGAGGTCGCGCGCGTGCTCGAGGCGATCATCGCGCGCTCGATCGCCGCGCTCGCGGGGCAGGGCGACGTGCCGCTGACCTTCAACGCCGGGCCGTTCGCGCGCGACGGCGTGCCCGCGCACGGTGCCGCCGTTGCGGTCGTCGCCGATTCCGGCGCCGTGGCACGCGTGGGAGACGAGCACGTGCTCGACAACGGGCGGGTGCGCGTGCGCGTGGACTCGCGCGGACTCGTGACGTCGATCCTCGACCTCAACGCCGACCGCGAGGTCATCCCCGCGGGCGCGGCCGCGAACCTGCTGCAGCTGTTCCGCGACACCCCCAACCAGTGGGATGCCTGGGACATCGACGAGAGCTATCGACGCGGCGGGCGCGATCTGACCGAGGTGGATGCGATCGACGTCACCGAGGACGGCCGGGGCGTTCGCGTCGCGCGCTCCTTCGGCAGCTCCAGCGTGGTGCAGGAGCTGCGCCTGCTCGGCGACTCGACGACGCTCGAGATCGACACCGTGGTCGACTGGCACGAGACCCAGAAGCTGCTCAAGCTCGCCTTCCCGCTTGACGTGCACGCCGACCGGGCGGCGTCCGAGATCCAGTTCGGCCACATCCACCGGCCCACCCACGCCAACACATCCTGGGATGCGGCCCGGTTCGAGACCGCGGCGCACCGCTGGGTGCACGTGGGGGAGCCGGGCTACGGGGTCGCGATCAGCAACGACGCCAGCTACGGCCACGACATCCGCCGCACCGAGCCGCCGCGCGCGCCGGCGGCCGGCGGGGCGAGCGGTGGCGGGGTGGCCAGTGCTGGGACGGCCATGGTGGCGCGTGTGTCGCTGCTGCGGGCACCGCTGTTCCCCGACCCGGGCTCCGATCAGGGGCGGCACGAGTTCCGGGTGGCGGTCTCGGTGGGCGCGGGCATTCCGGACGCCGTCGAAGAGGGCTATCGCATCAACCTGCCGCTGCGCACCGTCAGCGGGGAGTCTCCCGTCGCCCCGCTCGTCTCGGTGAGCTCGCCGGCGATCGTGGTCGAGGCGGTCAAGCTCGCCGAGGACCGCTCGGGCGACGTGATCGTGCGGCTCTACGAGGCGCACGGCGGCCAGGCGCGCGGAGAGCTGCGCACCGGCTTCGACTGGGCCGAGGTCAGCGAGACCGACCTCCTCGAGCGGGCCATCGACGCGCGGGCGGTCAGCGCGGCGGAGGAGGGCGCGGATGCGGCGGGCGCGGCGGCGGGGGGCTCGGTGGCGCTCGCGCTGCGGCCCTTCCAGCTCGTCACGCTGCGCTTCCGTCGCCCGGCGCGCTCGGCGGCGCGCTAGGCGGCGCGCCGGGTCACGGGCGGTCGGCGCGGACGCTCAGCGCGCGATGTCGGCGATCAGGGCGTTCGTGATCCGCTGCAGGTCGGCGGGGGCGAGCTCGATGTCGAAGCCGCGGCGACCGCCGCTGACGAAGATCGTGTCGAACAGCTCCACGGTCTCGTCGAGGACCGTCGGCAGCGCGGTCTTCTGGCCGACCGGGCTGATCCCGCCGACCAGATAGCCGGTCTTGCGCTCGGCGAGCGCGGGATCCGCCATCACCGCCTTCTTCCCACCGAGCGCGGCGGCGAGCGCCTTCAGGTCGAGCTTGCCGCTGACCGGCACCACGGCGACGGCGAGTCGCCCGTCGACCTCGGCGAGAAGCGTTTTGAACACCAGATCCGAGTCGAGTCCGAGCTGCTCGGCGGCCTCGGTCCCGAAGTCGCGCGAGGCGGGATCGTGCGTGTACGGGTGCTCGCGGAACTCGATGCCGGCGGCGCGCAGCGCCACGGTGGCGGGAGTGCTCACGCCGATCCTCAGCCCGCGCCGATGGTGGTCGGCAGCAGCGTCGTCAGGCCGACGACGAGCCAGATGAGCATCCAGCCGAAGAAGCTGAGACCGCCGATCACGACACCCGCGATCGCGATGCCGCGGCCGGTGCGCGCCGAACCCGCGGCGGCGAGTCGACGCGCGCGGGGAAGCGCCAGCAGCGACACGATGGCCCCCGCCAGGCTCAGCAGGCCGAAGACGCTCATCACGATGCCGACCAGCGACATCACGAATCCGACGGTGGCGAGCTGGTTCGGGTTGGCGGTGGTGGACCGGCCGCCGAAGCCGGCCCCCGACGCGCCGCCCCAGGTCGTGCTGCGCGGACGCGTGCGCGCGCCCCACGGCGACCCGGTCGAGGCTCCGGCTCCGGTGCTCGAGCCGCTCGAGCGCGCGTACGGGTTCGGGCGGGCCGAGCGGGTCGGCGCCGCGATCACCGTGGGGGTCAGGTGCGGCGCGTCGTGGGGGCGGCGCTTGCTCGTCCAGGCATGGCCATCCCACCAGCGATCCTGGCCGGTCCGGTCGGGGTCCGGATACCAGCCTGCGCCGGTGGTTCCGGGGCCGTCAGTCATGCTTCGAGGGTACCGAGCGTGCGGCGCCGGCGCCTGTCAGTGCCCTCGGCGTCGGCGCATCCGCCGTCAGTCGTGCGCCCGGAACAGCTTCATCGAGGTGGGGCCGACCTCGAGGTCGTGGCCGGGCACGAACTCCTCGGCGCGATCGGCGACATCCTCGTGGACGGAGTCCCAGAGCAGCGTGTAGCCGTTCACCCCCTCGTGCTCGGGCAGGGTCACCGTCACGTCGGTCTCGAGACCGTGCACGACCAGCAGGATCCGATTCGACGACTCGTGCTCGGGGGTGGACGCCGCCAGGTACTGCAGGGTGCGCTCGGCGGGGGAGTCCCAGTCCGCCTCGCTCATCGCGAGGCCCTGCTTGTTGTACCAGTCCATCTGCGAGGCGCTCGGCGTGGTCTCGCCCCAGCGGCCGAAGCGCACCGGCCGCAGCGCCGGGTTCTCACGTCGCAGTCGCGTCAGCTCGCGCACCACGGCATGGAGCTCCTGCTGCCAGGGCTCACGGTCCCAGGCCATCCAGGTCAGCTCGCTGTCGTGGCAGTAGGCGTTGTTGTTGCCGCGCTGGGTGCGCCCGAACTCGTCGCCCGCGGTGATCATCGGCACGCCCGCGCTCAGCAGCAGGGTGCCGAGCAGATTGCGGATCGCGCGGCGGCGCGTGCGCAGGATCTCCGGATCGCTCGTGCGGCCCTCGACGCCGTGGTTGAAGGACTTGTTGTCGTTCGAGCCGTCGCGGTTGTCCTCGCCGTTGCCCAGGTTGTGCTTGTCGTTGTAGGCGACCAGGTCGGCGGCGGTGAAGCCGTCGTGCGCGGTGATGAAGTTGACGCTCGCGAGCGGACCGCGCTCGATCGAGAAGACGTGATTCGATCCGGCGAGGCGGCGGGCGAGCGAGCCGATGCCCTCGCTCGGGAGGCCGTCGGTGTGGCGCGCGGCGGCGATGTCGCGCAGCCAGAAGTTGCGCATCCGGTCGCGGTAGCCGTCGTTCCACTCCGAGTAGCCGTCGGGGAAGTTTCCGACCTGCCAGCCGCCCAGCCCCACATCCCAGGGTTCGGCGATCATTTTCACGTCGCGCAGCGCCGGGTCGTCGATGATGGCGGTCAGCAGCGGGTGGTCGCGCTGAAACTCGACGTCGCCGTCGCGGCCCAGGGTCGCGGCGAGGTCGAAGCGGAAGCCGTCGACCTGGACGTCGTTGGCCCAGTAGCGCAGCGAGTCCAGCACCAGGCGCTGCGCGACCGGGTTCGAGAAGTCGAGCGTGTTGCCGCATCCGGTGACGTCGATGTAGTGACCGCGCTCGTCCTGCCGGTAGTAGCTGGCGTTGTCGAGACCGCGGAAGCTCGAGGTCGGGCCGCCCGGGCCCTCCTCGGCGGTGTGGTTGTAGACCACGTCGAGGATGACCTCGAGGCCCGCCTCGTGCAGCCGGCGCACCATGCCCTTGAACTCGCGCAGCACCGCGCCCGCGCCGCCGGTCTGCGCCGAGCGCGAGGCGTAGCCGGCGTGCGGGGTGAAGAAGTTGAGGGTGTTGTAGCCCCAGTAGTTGACCAGGCCCATCTTCTGCAGTCGCTCTTCGCTGACCGACTGGTGCACCGGCAGCAGTTCGACGGCGGTGATGCCGAGATCCTTCAGATAGGCGATCGTGCTGTCGTGGGCGAGGCCCGCGTAGGTGCCGCGCAGCTCCTCCGGGAGCTCGGGGTTCAGCTTGGTGAGGCCCTTGACGTGCGCCTCGTAGATCACGGTGTGATCCATCGGCACGCGGGGCTTCGCCACGCCGCCCCAGTCGAAGTCCTCGTCGGTCACGAACGAGCGCCACTCGCCCCGCGTGCTGCGCGCGAGTCCCCGCGCGTACGGGTCGATCAGGTCGCGCCCGGCGTCGAAGGCGTGACGCGGGCCGCTCGGTCCCGTCGCCCGCACCGAGTAGTAGGTGCCCGTCGTCAGCTCGGGGCTCGTCGCGCTCCAGACGCCGTCCGCATCGCGCACCATCGGCACGGTCGAGGTCACCCAGTCGCGATCGGTCGCGTCGAACAGACACAGCTCCAGCGCGGTCGCGTTCGCGCTCCAGACCCGAAGCTCGCCGCCGCCGTCGGCACGCCGCACACCCAGGGGCGCCGGGGTCGCGTGGGGTGACATGCGTTCTAGGTTAGGACCCATGGGCATCTATCTTGACCACGCGGCAACCGCTCCCATGCCGCCCGAGGTGCGGGCCGTGCTCCTGGATGCGCTCGGCGAGGTCGGGAACCCGTCGTCGATCCACGCCGCGGGTCAGCACGCCCGCGATGTGCTCGAGCACGGGCGCGAGCGCGTCGCCGCGGCGATCGGCGCGGATGCGGTCGAGATCGTGTTCACCGGGGGCGGCACCGAGGCCGTCAACCTGGGCGTCAAGGGCCTCTACTGGGCGCGCGCGCCGCGCCGGCGCATCCTGAGCACGCGGGCCGAGCACCACGCCACCCTCGACAGCGTGCAGTGGCTCGAGCAGCATGAGGGCGCCGAGCTCGAGTGGATCCCGGTCGACGAGCTCGGCCGCATCCGGCTGGATGCGCTGGAGGCGGCGCTCGCGCGCGACCCCGAGACGATCGCGCTCGTCACGGCGCTGTGGGCCAACAACGAGGTCGGCACGCGGCAGCCGGCGGAGGAGATCGTGGCGCTCGCCGCGGCGCACGGCGTGCCGGTGCACCTCGACGCCATCGCCGCCTTCGGCCAGGCGCCGATCGATGTGCGCGCGGTGCCGGCCGCGGCGGTGAGCGTCTCGGCGCACAAGATCGGCGGACCGGTCGGGATCGGCGCGCTCTACGTCGCCCGCTCGACGCTGCTGGAGCCGCTGCAGCACGGCGGCAATCAGCAGCGGGCCCGTTCGGGCACTCAGGACGCCGCGGGTGCGGCGGCCTTCGGGCTCGCCGCCGAGCTGGTCACCGCCGACCTCGGCTCGCGCGCCGCCGCGCTGGCGTCGCGACGCGATCGGCTGGTCGCGGGCATTCTCGACACCGTTCCCGGGGCCGCGCTGCGCGGCGACCCGGATCCCGCGGGCCGACTGGCGGGCAACGCCCACCTCACCTTCGAGGGCTGCGAAGGCGACTCCCTGCTGTTCCTGCTCGACCTCGAGGGCATCCAGGTGTCGACCGGCTCGGCGTGCCAGGCGGGCGTTCCCGAGCCCTCGCACGTCGTGCTCGCGATGGGCTTCGATGAGTCGACCGCACGCGGCGCGCTGCGCTTCACGCTCGGCGACGAGACCACCGACGCGGACATCGATCGGGTGCTCGCCGTTCTTCCTCGCGTGGTCGCGCAGGCGCGCGAGGCGGGGCTCGCGGGGCGCGCCCCGCGGTTGGGCGGCCCGCCGCGCTGAGGTGGCCCCGGCCGCCACCTCGCTCGCGCTGACCCCGCGGCGCTCGCCGCGGCACCGCACCGCCCCGGCACCGTCCCGGCCGGGCTCACCCGGTGCGTCAGGCCCAGCTCCCGTACCCTGGGGGCATGAAGATTCTTGCGGCGATGAGCGGCGGCGTCGACAGCGCCGTGGCGGCCGCGCGCGCCGTCGATGCCGGCCACGAGGTCGTCGGCGTGCACCTCGCGCTCAGCCGGCAGCGCGGCACGCTGCGGACCGGCTCCCGCGGATGCTGCACCGTCGAGGACGCGCTCGACGCGCGTCGCGCCGCCAACCTGCTGGGCATCCCGTTCTACGTCTGGGACTTCTCGGAGCGCTTCGCCGAAGACGTCGTCGACGATTTCATCGCCGAGTATCAGGCCGGCCGCACTCCGAACCCCTGCATGCGCTGCAACGAGCGCATCAAGTTCGCCGCGGTGCTCGAGAAGGCGCTCGCGCTCGGCTTCGACGCGGTCGTCACCGGGCACTACGCCGACATCCGGGAGGACGCCGAGGGCCACCGCGAGCTGCACCGCGCCGCCACCTGGGCGAAGGACCAGTCCTACGTGCTCGGGGTGCTGACCGCCGAGCAGCTCGCCCACTCGTGGTTCCCACTGGGGGCGACCCCGTCGAAGGACGAGGTGCGCGCGGAGGCCGCTCAGCGCGGGCTGACCGTCGCCAATAAGCCCGACAGCCACGACATCTGCTTCATCCCCGACGGCGACACACGTGGCTGGCTCGCCGACAAGGTCGGCGCCGAGGACGGCGACATCCTCGACCGCGAGGGCAACCGCCTGGGAACGCACGCGGGCGCGGCGGCCTTCACCGTCGGTCAGCGCAAGGGCCTCAACATCGGCTACCCGAGCCCGGACGGCCGTCCCCGATTCGTGCTCGAGGTGCGCCCGAAGACCAACGAGGTCGTGGTCGGCCCGAAGGAGGCGCTGGCGATCTCGGAGCTCGCCGGTGTCAAGCACACCTGGGCGGGTCAGCCGCCGGCGGATGCGGAGAGCTCGTTCGACTGCGAGGTGCAGGTGCGCGCGCACGGCGACCCGGTCGCGGCCGAGGCGCGCGTCGTGCGCGGCGACGGCGATGCTGCCGATGAACTCGTGGTGCGGGTGCGCGAGCCGCTCGAGGGCGTGGCCCCCGGGCAGACGGCGGTGCTCTACGTCGGCACCCGCGTGCTCGGGCAGTGCACGATCGACCGCACCGTGAGCGCGGTGCCGGTCGGGGCGGGCGCCCCCGTCTTCTAAGGCACAGACCGCGCGAGCGTCGGCCCTCGGATCTAGGCTGTGAGCGTGGCAGACGAGCTGGAAACGACCGACGTCGAGAGTCTGAGCCGGGAGGCGGCGCGCGACGAGGCCGCCGCGCTCACCGAGCGCATCCTGGCGCTGCGCGAGGACTACTACGCGCACGATGCAGCCGTCTCGAGCGACGCCGAGTACGACGCGCTCATGCACCGGCTCGAGGCGATCGAGCACGCCTTCCCCGAGCTGCAGGGGCAGGACAGCCCCACCCAGACGGTCGGCGGTCGGGCCCAGACCTCGCTGTTCGACCCGGTCACCCATGCCGAGCGCATGCTGAGCCTCGACAACGTGTTCAGCCGCGAGGAGTTCCTGGAGTGGGCGGCGCGTGTCGAGCGTCTCGCCGGTCGCCGCATCCGATACCTCTGCGAGCTGAAGATCGACGGGCTCGCGCTCAACCTGCGCTACGAGCACGGTCGGCTGGTGAGCGCCGCCACCCGCGGCGACGGCGTCGTCGGCGAAGACGTCACCGAGAACGTGCGCCACATCACGAGCATCCCGACCCGGCTCGACACCGACAGCCCGCCGCCGCTCGTCGAGGTGCGTGGCGAGGTGTTCTTCCCCGTCGAGTCGTTCGAGCAGCTCAACGCGGCCCAGGTCGAGGCGGGGGAGCGCGTGTTCGCCAATCCGCGCAACGCCGCCTCGGGCAGCCTGCGCCAGAAGGAGGAGGGCAAGAGCGCGGACGCGCTCGAGCGGATGCGCGCCCGCATCGCCCGCCTGGAGCTTCTCGTGCACGGCATCGGCGCCTGGCCCGACCCGCGGGCCGACGACGGCAGTGCGGTGAGCAGCCAGAGCGAGGTGTACGCGCTGCTCGCGCGGTGGGGGCTGCCGACGAGCCGTCACTTCGAGGTTCGCGATACCGCCGAGGCCGCCGCCGACTTCATCGCGCACTACGGTGAGCACCGGCAGGGCACGAAGGAGCACCCGGTCGAGCACGAGATCGACGGCATCGTCGTCAAGATCGACGAGCTCGCGCTGCACGACGAGCTGGGGGCGACCAGTCGGGCGCCGCGCTGGGCGATCGCCTACAAGTACCCGCCCGAGCAGGTCAACACGAAGCTGCTCGACATCGTCGTCAGCGTCGGGCGCACCGGCCGGGCGACACCGTACGCCGTGATGGAGAAGGCGCGGGTCGCGGGCAGCGAGGTGCGTCAGGCGACCCTCCACAACCAGGACGTGGTCAAGCTCAAGGGCGTGCTGATCGGTGACACCGTCGTGCTGCGGAAGGCCGGCGACGTCATCCCCGAGGTGCTCGGCCCGGTGATCGAACTGCGCGACGGCACCGAGCGCGAGTTCGTCATGCCCGCGAACTGCCCCGAGTGCGGCACGCCGCTCGCCCCGGCGAAGGAGGGCGACGTCGACCTGCGCTGCCCGAACGCCCGCACCTGCCCGGCGCAGGTGCGCGGCCGCGTCGAGCACATCGCCAGCCGCGGCGGCCTCGACATCGAGGCGATGGGCGAGGTGGCGGCCGCCGCGCTCACCCAGCCGCTGCACCCGTCCGCGCCGCCGCTGCCGACCGAGGCGGGACTCTTCGACCTGCGGATCGAGGACATCTTCCCCATCGAGGTCATCGTGCGCGACTCCGAGACGGGCCTGCCCAAGCAGGTGGACCCGGGCGAGCCGGGCCGTGACATCACCACCGCCGACGGGGTCGTGATCCGGGTCAAGACCGACACCCCGTTCCGGCGTCAGCGCAAGAAGAGCGGCAAGAGCGCCGACCCCGAGTTCGACCCGAGCGCCACCGGCGACGACTGGTTCGGCGACGCCGAGTTCGTGCCGTCGAAGGTCGCGGGCGAGATGCTCGCCAATATCCAGGCGGCGAAGTCGAAGGACCTCTGGCGCTTCCTCGTCTCGCTCAACATCCGGCACGTGGGGCCGGTCGCGGCGCGCGCGCTGGCCGGGTGGTTCGGCTCGCTCGACGCGATCCGGGCTGCCTCGCGTGAGGAGCTCGCGGCGGTCGACGGCGTGGGCGACATCATCGCGGAGGCCGTGCTCGCCTGGTTCGAGGTCGACTGGCACCGCGAGATCGTGGAGCGCTGGGCGGCCGCGGGCGTGCCGTTCACGGTTCCCGGGCATCCGGGCCCCGGCAATGCCGCGGCGGCTGACGGGCCGCTGGCCGGTCTCACGGTGGTCGCGACGGGATCGCTCGACGGCTTCACCCGCGATGGGGCGCAGGAGGCGATCATCCGCGCCGGAGGCAAGGCGGCCTCGAGCGTCAGCAAGAAGACCGATTTCGTGGCTGCGGGGCCGGGAGCCGGCTCGAAGCTGCAGAAGGCGGAGGAGCTGGGAATCCGCGTCCTCGACGCCGCCCAGTTCGCGTTGCTGGTCGACGGCGGTCCCGCGGCGCTCGACGATGAGGCAGACGACTAGGTCATCCTCCTTTCGGAGGACATCGCGCGTCTGACGGCGTGTCGCTCTGGGCAGTCTGACCAGGGATTCCCAGGCAAGACACGGTTTTCTGCCCCCCGTTTGGGGTACGTACGTGGGTTTCTCGAACAAATTCACAAATCGGACACATTCGGCCCCCGTTCGGGGCGCAATCGGACCATAGAATGCACCCGTGCGGTCATAGAAGATTTCTAGGGACCTGACCGCACGCTGGGGCGAGGGGACAACCGTCTTGCTGGTGGAGATCACCGCAATCCTCACTACCTCGGCGGCCGTGACGGGCGTCGCCGAGGCCATCGGCATGCTCGACCGTGCCGCTGCTGTCGCTCCGTCATCCGCCGTCACCTCCGCGGCAGCCCCCGCCGCCGCCGCCTCCGCCGACCGGCTCGCATTCGAGTCGATGCTGACCGCCTCCGCGCCCACCGCCGGCGTGCCCACCGCCGCGGGCGGCGGATCCGATTCGCCGTGGATCGGCTCGCCGGACCCGTTCATCGGGCCGCGCGCCGTCGTCGGGGTCGGTCAGACCACGTCGATCGCCAACCTGCGCGGGGTTGCCCTGCTGAGCCAGCTGTCCGTGCTTCCGAAGGCCGAGCTGGAGCTGTTCGTCGCCGAGAACCCGACGGTCATCGCCGAAATGCTCGCCGCACCCCCGCGCGCCAGTGAGGTGGTGCTCTGGTGGGAGTCCACCGCCGAGGCGGAGCGCGCGACACTCATCGACGTCGCCCCCGAGCTGGTCGGGGGGCTCGACGGCATCGAGTACGCGGCGCGCGATACCGCGAACCGTGCGCAGCTGGCCGCGGCCGTCGACGAGATCGAGACGCGCCTTGCCGAGCAGCCTGGCCGCGCGGAGGCCGCCGAGCTGGAGACCCGTCTTCACATGCTGGAGCAGATCGTCGCGGCGCTCGAACCCGGTGATTCCGGGCTGCCTCGCACGCTCATCCTCCTCGACACGGCGGACGACGGTCGGGCCGCGATCGGCATCGGCTCTCTCGAGAGCGCCGACTATGTGAGCTACCTCGTTCCGGGCATGTTCTTCGGCGTCGACGCGCAGCTGGTGGCCTGGACCGAGATGGCGGATGCGCTGGCCGTCGAGCAGAACGAGTGGCTGTCGCGCCTCGCCGGCTCGGGGAGCACCGCCGCCGAGGGCTCGGTGGACGCCTTCGTCGAGGGAGCCAGCGCGGGGCAGGAGGCCGCCACGATCTCCTGGATCGGCTACCGCACCCCGTCGCTGCTCAACGTGGCATCCATGGATCTGGCCCGCGAAGGTCGCGACACGCTCACCTCGGCGCTTCAGGGCTTCGATGCGCTGCGGCCGAGCGGCGCGTTCGTCTCGGTCTTCGCGCACTCCTACGGTTCGACGGCGGCGCTGCTCGCGCTGGAGGAGAACGACGTCACGGTGGACGCGCTCGCGCTGCTCGGCTCGCCGGGAAGCCCGGCGAAGACCGTGAGCGAGCTCCACGTGCGCAACGCGAACGTGTGGGTCGGGGTGGCGCCGTGGGACCCGATCCCGTCGACCGGGGTCTTCGGAAGCCAGCCCGCGAGTGAGGCCTACGGCGCGAACCACTTCGCGGTCGACGGCGCGATCGACCCGATCACCGGCGAGGCGCTCGGCAGCGCTTTCAGCCACAACGACTACTTCACCCCGGGCGGCGAGTCGTTCCGCAACCTCGCGCTCATCGGCATCGACCGCACCGATCTGGTGATCCCGGCCGGCTCCGATGGAACCGAGTACGCGTTCGGAAAGCAGGTCGGCTCGCTCTGAGCCCGGTCAGGCTCGGGTGAGGCATGGCGGGCGGCGCGAGGCATGCCGCCCGCCCGAATACACTGGAGGCGTCCCGCAAAGCGCATCCGCCGTCGACCGTCCGGAGTTGTCTGTGTCTGAAATTACCCCCGAGGTGGTGCGCCATCTGGCCCACCTCGCCCGGATCGGCTTGACCGATGACGAGATCGGTCACCTGACCGACGAGCTCGGTGCGATCGTCGACTCGGTGGCCAAGGTCAGCGAGGTCGCCACGCCCGACGTGCCCGCCACGAGCCACCCGATCGCGCTCGGCATGGTCACGCGCCCCGACGTCGTCGGCGAGACGCTCACGACCGAGCAGGCTCTCTCCGGCGCGCCCGCGCACGACGGATCCCGGTTCAAGGTCAGCGCGATCCTGGGAGAAGAGCAGTGAGCGCCGCCGACCTGACGCGCGCGACCGCCGCCGAGCTCGCGGGGATGCTGGCATCCGGCGAGGTGTCGAGCGTCGACGCCACCCAGGCCCACCTCGACCGGATCTCCGCCGTCGAGGGCGACGTGCACTCCTACCTGCACGTGAACGCCGCCGCGATCGAGACCGCCGCCGCGATCGACGCGCGCCGTGCCGCGGGGGAGACGCTGCCGGAGCTCGCCGGTGTGCCGGTGGCGATCAAGGACGTGCTCTGCACCCTCGACATGCCCTCCACCGCGGGTTCGAAGATCCTCGAGGGCTGGGTCCCGCCGTATGACGCCACGGTCGTCGCGCGCCTGCGCGCCGCCGGCCTGGTGCCGCTCGGCAAGACCAACATGGACGAGTTCGCGATGGGCTCCTCGACCGAGCACTCCGCCTACGGTCCGACGCGCAACCCCTGGGATCTCGACCGGATCCCCGGCGGCTCCGGCGGCGGATCGGCCGCGGCCGTCGCCGCCTTCGAGGCTCCGCTCGCACTCGGCTCCGACACCGGCGGATCGATCCGCCAGCCGGGCGCCGTGACGGGAACCGTCGGCATGAAGCCCACCTACGGGGGAGTCTCGCGCTACGGCGCGATCGCGCTCGCGTCCTCGCTCGACCAGGTGGGTCCCGTGACCCGCACTGTGCTCGACGCCGGACTGCTGCACGACGTGATCGGCGGGCACGACCCGCGCGACTCGACGTCGATTCCGGATGCCTGGCCGTCGTTCGCCGACGCGGCGCGCGCCGGACACCGCGAGGGCGCGGTGAAGGGCCTGAAGATCGGCGTCTTGAAGGAGATGTCGCAGGAGTCGCAGGGCTTCCAGTCGGGTGTGCTGCAGCGCTTCCACGAGTCGCTCGCAGCGCTCGAGGCGCAGGGGGCCGAACTCGTCGAGGTGAGCGCCCCGAGCTTCGAGTACGCGATCTCGGCGTACTACCTGATCCTCCCGGCGGAGGCGTCGAGCAACCTCGCCAAGTTCGACTCGGTCCGTTTCGGCATGCGCGTCGAGGTGCCCGGAGGCACCGTCGAGGACGTGATGGCGGCGACGCGCGAGGCGGGCTTCGGTCCCGAGGTGAAGCGCCGCGTGATCCTCGGCACCTACGCGCTGAGCGCCGGCTACTACGACGCGTACTACGGCAGCGCGCAGAAGGTGCGCACGCTCATCCAGCGCGACTTCGACGCCGCCTTCGAGCAGTGCGATGTGCTGGCGACGCCGTCGGCGCCGACCACCGCGTTCAAGCTGGGCGAGAAGCTCGACGACCCGCTCGCCATGTACCTGAACGACCTGACGACGATCCCGGCGAACCTCGCCGGCGTGCCCGGGATCTCGATCCCGGCCGGGCTCGCGCCCGAGGACGGGCTGCCGGTCGGCATCCAGTTCATGGCGCCGGCACGGCAGGACGCCCGCCTCTACACGGTCGGCGCGGCGCTCGAGCAGTCGCTCGTCGAGAGCTGGGGTGCGCCGCTGCTCAGCCGCGCCCCGAGCCTCGGCTAGCGGATCCGCGAGCGCGGTCGGCTCACGAGTCGATGGCTGCTCCCGGCCGCGGGAGCAGCCGGGTGCGCTGGGAGCCGCGGCTACCCGGCGACGGGCGCCGTCGTCTCGCGCACGATGAGCTCCACCGGCAGCACGACCGACTCCACCTCGGGCTCGCCCTCGAGCTGGGCGATCAGCAGCTTGCCTGCCTGACGGCCGGTCTCGACGAGGTCCTTGCGCACCGTGGTCAGGCCGGGGGAGACGAGCGAGGCCACGTCCACATCGTCGAACCCGACGACCGAGACGTCCTCTGGCACGCGCAGTCCCTCCTCGCGCAGTCGACGGATCGCCCCGAGGGCCATCAGGTCGTTGTGGGCGAAGATGCACGTGAACGTGACCCCGTTGGCCAGCAGGTCCGACACGATCGCGTAGCCGGACTCGTGCTCGAAGTCGCCGTAGAGGGTCAGGGCGCGCGGGAAGAACTCGCGGAACGCGTCGCGACGCTCGACCGTGGAGGCGAGGCTCGGGTACCCGGCGATGACGACCGCGCGGGTGTGGCCGAGTGCCGCCAGGTGGGCCGCGGCGGCGCGTGCCCCCTCGGCGAGGGTCGAGCTCACCGAGGGCACCTCGCTGAGTGAGGGCACGGCCTCGTCGGCGAACACCAGCGGAGCCGTCCGCGCGTGTCGCACGAGATCGTCGATGTCGGTGTTCGAGCGGCTTGAGGTGTAGACGAGGCCGTCGGCGGCGCGCGTCCGCAGCAGGTTCACGTAGCGCTTCTCGCGGCGCGGATCCGCGTTGACGGTGGAGCAGACGATCAGGCCGTAGTCGGCGGCATCGGCGGCGAGCTCCACGCCGCGGGCGATGCGCCCGAAGTACCAGTGGGCGATGTCGGGCACCGCCAGAGCGATCACGCCGCTGCGGCCCGACTGCAGTCGCACCGCGCCCGAGTTGGGCACGTACTCGAACTGCTCGATCAGCTGCCGCACGCGTGCCGCCGTCGCGGGGTTCACCGGGCGCTTGCCCGAGATCGTGTGCGACACGGTGGTGGTGCTGACGCCGGCGGCGTCAGCGATCTGCTGCATCGTCCAGCGTCTCGGGGTCGGGCTCTCCACGTTGCGAGATTACCGCAGTGCGAGGCGAGATTTGCCCAGTTTGCAAAACGGTTTTGTATCAGCGAGGCTCAATTTACGCGCCGGAAACATTGAGAAATCTGGTCGACACGGCGGCGACATAGGTTCGGCGCAAGAACCACGCAACACGTTTTGCATCACACCCCTGACAATGTCCCCGATGACAAGGACCGTTCGCATGACACACCGCACCTCTTCCCGACTTCGGCGCGCCGGGCTCGCCGCCGCCGCCGTCGTCTCCGCCACCGCCCTGCTCGCGGGCTGCGCGACCGCAACCGACGACGACGCCGAGCTCACCTCGCTCAGCTACCAGACCTCCTGGATCCCGATGGTCCAGTTCGGCGGCACCTACGTCGCCGCCGAGGAGGGCTACTTCGAGGCGGAGGGTGTCGACCTCGAGATCCTGCCGGGCGGCCCCGAGGTCGACGGCATGGCTCTCCTCGAGTCCGGCGCGGCCGACATCGCCGTGACCAACACCGACTTCGTGGCACGTGCCAACGCGGCCGGCGCCGACCTCGTGATCGTCGCGGCCGGATTCCAGAAGAGCCCGCTGGCGCTCCTCTCGCTCGACAGCAACCCCGTCACCGAGCCCGACGACATCGCCGGCGCCCGCATCGGCGTGCCGCTCGGCGACACCGCCACCCACGACGCCTTTGTCGACGTGAACGGCATCGACGTCTCCGCCACCGAGATCGTGCCGATCGGCTTCGACGTCTCGCCGCTGCTCAGCGGTGAGGTCGACGCGCAGTACGTGTTCTACACCGAGCAGCCGATCGCGGTCGAAGACGCGGGCCTCGTCCCCGAGACCATGCTGCTGGCCGACTACAACCTGAACATCTATGCGCAGGTGTATGTCGTCACCCGCGACACGCTCGAGACCAAGCGCGACGCGATCATCGGCTTCCTGACCGCCGAGATCAAGGGCTGGCAGGACTTCGTCGCCGACCCGACCCTCGCGGTCGAGCTCGCGGTCAACGAGTACGGTGCCGACACCGGCCTCACGATCGAGGCGCAGACCAAGCAGGCGATCCGCCAGTACGACATCCTCATCACCCCGGTGACCGAGGCCAACGGTCTGCTCTGGATGGGCGCCGAGGACATCGCGTCGAACGTCGAGACCGTGCACGCGCTCGGCATCGAGATGGACGACAGCGTCTTCGACACCTCGCTGCTGGAAGAGATCTACGAGGGCGCGTCGACCATCGAGTAGTCGCGTCGAGGCGGCGCGTCGACCCGGCGCGCCGCCTGACCCCGTCGAGTCGTCCGGCTTGACAGGTCGTCGCCCGACGACCACCGATCCACACCCCTGAACCGAGGAGGACCCCCGCGTGAACGAGAGCGGCTTCGAGCTGACCCAGCTCAGCAAGCGATTCACGAGTCGAAAGTCGGATGTGCTCGCGCTCGACGATGTCTCGCTCTCCGTTCCGCGGGGGTCCTTCACGGTGCTCCTCGGCCCCTCCGGCTGCGGCAAGTCGACCATCCTGCGGATCCTCGCCGATCTCGAGCAGGAGACCTCCGGCACCGCGACGATCCACGGCGAGACGCCGCACGCGATCCGCACCTCGCACCGCCTGGGGCTCGCCCTGCAGGACCCCTCGCTGCTGCCGTGGCGCTCGGTCCGCGACAACATCCGGCTGCCCGGACAGGTGATGGGCACCCCGATCTCCTCCGCCCGCGTGGATGCGCTCATCTCGCTCATCGGACTGGACGACTTCGCTGATGCCCGCCCCGGCCAGCTCTCCGGCGGCATGCGCCAGCGCGTCGCGATCGCTCGCGCGCTGTCCACCTCGCCCGACATTCTTCTGCTCGACGAGCCCTTCGGCGCCCTCGACGAGATCACCCGGCAGCGCCTCAACGAGGAGCTGCAGCGGCTCTGGACGGCCACCTCGGCCACGACGCTGCTCGTCACCCACTCGATCTCCGAGGCCGCGTTCCTCGCCGACCGCGTCGTCGTCATGTCGCCGCGCCCCGGCCGGATCGTCGGCGAGGTCGAGATCGACTTCCCGCGGCCGCGTCGCCGCGAACTGCTCACCAGCCCCGAATTCCACGAAGTGTGCGATCAGCTCAGCGTGATGCTGCACGGCGCCTCGAACGACTCCGCGGGGAGCGCGGCGTGAGCTCGAGCACGCCCCGCGAGGTGGCCGAACCGGCCGCGACTGATCCCGCTGCCACCGGCATCGCGGGCTCGGCGCGCCGCTCGCCGCGACCGACCGACCGCCGAGGGCCGTTCCCGCGCTGGGCCGCGACCGCCCTGATCAGTCTCGCGCTGCTCGTGGTGTGGGAGGCGGCCGCCCGCATGGGCCTCGCGCGCCTCGGCGTGCTCGCGCCGCCGACCGAGATCGTCGCCGAGTTCTTCGAGCGCCCCGAGCTGTATCTGCGCAACTTCGCCACCACGGCGTGGGTGGCGGTGCGCGGCTGGCTGTTCGGCAACCTTGCCGCCATCGTGGCCGGAATCCTGTTCGTGCAGTTCCGCGCCGCCGAGAACCTGTTCCTGCGTCTTGCGCTCACCATCCATGTGCTTCCGCTCGTGGCCGTGATGCCGCTGCTGCAGCTGAGCTTCGAGCCCGACCTCGCCAAGGTGATCCTGGCGGCGCTCGCGGTGTTCTTCACCACGCTCGTCGGCACCATGCTCGGGCTGCGCTCGGCCGAGGGCGGCTCGCTCACCATGGTGCGCGCCTGGGGCGGCGGCCTGTTCGCGGCGCTCCGCTTCGTGCGCCTGCCGTCCTCGATTCCGGCGGTCATCACCGGCCTTCAGATCGGTGCCGCGGCGGCGACGCTCGGCGCGATCTTCGGCGAGTTCATCGGCTCGAGCAGCGGACTCGGCGTGGTGCTCATCAACGGTCTGCAGATGCTCAACCAGGCCCAGGTCTACGCGGTCGCCGTCGTGGCGACGCTCATGGCCGCCGTACCGTATGCCCTGCTGGGCATGCTCGGTCGGGTGCTGGTGCCGTGGTCGACCAGCCTCGCGGCGTCGACGGCTGTCGCGAAGCCCGTGACCGGCACGCCCGTTCGCCGGCTGATGAACGCGGTCGCGTGGGTGCTCGGCTCGATCGTCGTCGTGCTGTCGGCGTGGTGGCTCTACCTGATCGTCTTCGACGTCTCCAACTTCGTCGGCAAGACCCCGGTCGACGTCTTCAACTACCTCGTCACGATCCCCGAGGCGGCCGCGAACCGCGACGTGCTCCTCACCGCTCTCGGCGAGACGCTGCTGCACGCGGGCGTCGGCTACATCGCCGGACTGGTGCTCGGAGTCGGAGCCGCGATCCTGTTCGCGCTGTTCCCGGTCGTCGAGACGGTGTTCACCCCGGTCGCGGTCGCGTTGCGCTCGGTGCCGATCATCGCGCTCATCCCGGTGCTGATCCTCGCCTTCGGCCGCGGGCTCGGGGGAGTGGTCGTGATCACCGCGATCGTCACCTTCTTCCCGACCCTGGCCAACACCCGCTCGGGGCTCGAGCGCGTGCCGCGCGACGCGATGCTGCTGCTGCGCAGCTACGACTCGTCGCGGCTCAGCACCCTGTGGCGCCTGCAGCTGCCGGCGACCCTGCCCGCGATCTTCGCCTCGGCGCGCATCGCCGCGCCGACCGCCGTGCTCGCCGCGACCCTCGCCGAATGGCTGGCGACCGGGGACGGCCTCGGCTACTACATCGTGGTCTCCCGCGTGTACTCCGACTACACCGGGCTGTGGGCCGGCGCGGCCGTGCTCACCGCGGTCTCGCTCGTCTTCTACAGCCTCGTCAGCGTTGCCGAGCGCGCCGTGCTGGCGCGCTTCGCCCCCACTCAGCTCGCCTGAGCGCCCCCTCGAAAGGAACACCTCATGCCTACTCCTCACATCGGCGCTGCCGACGGCGACTTCGCCCCCGACGTCCTCATGCCGGGCGACCCGCGACGCGCGACCCTGATCGCCGAGCAGTACTTCGAGAACCCGCGGCTGGTCACCGAGGTGCGCGGCATCGTCGGCTACACCGGCACCTACCAGGGGCGCCCGATCTCGGTCATGGCCTCCGGCATGGGCATGCCGTCGATGACGATCTACGCGACCGAGCTGATCCGCCACTACGGCGTCAAGCGCATCGTGCGCGTCGGCACCATGGGCGGAGCGCAGGACTACCTGAAGCTCGGGGATGTGGTGGCCGCCTCCGCCGCGCACACCGACTCCGCGATGACCGCGGCGCGCATCCCGGGCGTGAACTTCAGCCACGCGCCGAGCTTCCCGCTGCTGCGCAAGGCCGTCGAGTTCGGTGAGCGCGAGAGCAAGCAGCTCTACGTCGGCCCGGTCTTCACGACGGATGCCTTCTACCAGCCCGACCCCGAGCTCGCCATCAAGCTGGCGGCGCACGGCACGGTCGCGGTCGAGATGGAGGCGGCGGCGCTCTACGCGGTGGCGGCGGCGGAAGGTGTCGAGGCGCTCATGCTCGGAACCGTCAGCGACCACGTGCTGAAGACCGAGGAGATGAGCGCGGAGGACCGCGAGAAGACCTTCCAGACCATGGTCGAGTTCGCGCTCGCCTCGCTCGCCTGATGAGCGACGCGTCTGCTCGCCTCAGTCCGCGCGATGCCGCCGCGCCCGCGGGCGGACGCGACCTGCTCGTCCGCAACACGACCGTCCTGGTTCATGCCGAGGAAGGCATCCGCTTCGATGAGCATCAGGACGTCGTGGTTCGCGACGGCGTGATCGTCGCCGTCGAGCCGACGGCCGGTGCCGAGATCGCCGCGGGCTCCGAGGCCGAGGTCATCGACGGGCGCGGGCGCCTCGTCATGCCCGGGTTCATCAACTGCCACAGCCACGCGCCGATGGTGATGTTCCGCGGCGTCGCCGAGGACGTGCCCGCCGAGCGCTGGTTCAACGAGCTGATCTGGCCGATGGAGGTCAACCTCACCCCGGACGATGTGGAGCTCGCGACCCGGCTCGCCGCCGCGGAGATGATCCGCGCCGGGGTGACGACGTTCGCCGACCACTACTTCTCGATGGACCGCATCGCGAAGGTCACCGCCGAGACGGGCCTGCGCGGCGTGCTGGGCGACACCTTCTTCTCGACCGACGGTCCCGCCGGGCTGCAGCGCTCGCTCGACTTCGCGCTCGAGTGGCGCGGGGCGGCCGAGGGGCGCATCACGACGGCGCTCGCGCCGCATGCGCCGTACACCGTCGCCGATGAGGACCTCGCCGCGACCGCGCGCACCGCGATCGAGCACGAGCTGCTCGTGCACGTGCACGCCTCCGAGAGCCGTGAGCAGACCCGGCACAGCCTGGAGCGCACCGGGCTCACCCCGATCCAGGTGCTCGAGCGCTCGGGGCTGCTCGAGGCGCGCACCCTGATCGCGCACGGCATCGGGGTCGTCCCCGACGACGTACCCGCGCTGCGGAGCGCGGCCGAAGCAGGTCGCGTCGGCTTCGGCAGCGCGCCGAAGGGCTACCTGAAGCACGGCTTCGCGACCACGCCGGCGCGGCTGCTCGCGGCCGCCGGCGTTCCGGTCGGACTCGCGACCGACGGTGCCGCGTCGAACAATACGCTCGACGTCTGGGAGAGCATGACGTACTTCGCGCTCGTGCAGAAGGCGACCGAGGCCGACCCCTCGCACCTGACCGCGCGCGCGGTGCTCGACCACGCAACCACGCAGAGCGCGGCTGCCGTCGGGCTCGCCGGGGTCGTCGGTCAGGTCGCGCCCGGCTACCGGGCCGACCTGCTCGTCGTCGATCTGGGGGCGCCGCGTCTTCAGCCCATCCACGATCTGGCGGCGGCGCTCGTCTACAGCGGACGCAGCGACGACATCGTCTCGACCATCGTCGACGGACGCGTGCTGATGCGCGATCGCGAACTGCTCACCGTCGGCGTCGAGGCGATCGTCGCGGAACTGCAGCCGCGGCTCGCGCGCCTGACTGACCGCAGCCACGGCACGAGCATCCAGGACTACCAGGCGTGACGTTCGGCGGCGACCGGGTTCGCCCCGCTGCCGGCCCGCCACCGCGCCACCGGGACAGCACGCCCTCGCGCCACCTGGACAGCGTGCCGCCACGCCACCTGGATAGCCCGCCGGCACGCCACCTGGATAGTGCGCTCCCACGCCACCTGGATAGTGCGCCCCCACGCCACCTGGCCGGCGCGCCGCCACGTGACTCCGTGGCTCGTGGGGGCCACGGTCCCGGCGCGGGCGGATCGCGCGCCGAGGCCGGTTGTCGAACAGGACGGCTCCGCGGCGCTCTGGTGCGGCTAGTCGGCGGCGAGGAGTCGTTCGATCTCGGCGGCGCAGCCGGCGACCGTGCCGGCGAGGATGTGCTCGCCCTTGGCCGCGCTCGCGCGGCTCGGATCGCCGAAGACCCCGGTGGTCGAGATCTCGTCCAGGCGAATCGGGCGCTGACCGAAGTCGTCCGGGAACTCCGGGTAGTCGGCGGCGTAGCGATCCGTGCGCACCGTCTCCGGGTCGAGCGCGAGCATCGTGCTCGTCTCGGCCTCTTCGGCGTGGGCGATCATCGGGTGCGCCGACGGTGCCTCGCGCACCTCGGCGATCGCCGCATCCATGCCGGGGTAGTCGAGCACGACGGCGCGGATGACGCCCTCGTCGGTGAGCGAGCGGGCGGCGGCGTGCAGCGGGGCGCGGTTGCCGAAGTCGCCGTTGACGATCACGTACCGGCGGGCGCCGGTCGCGGCGAGCGAGCGGCCGATGTCGGTGGCGATCGCGGTGACGGTGTCGGGCGCCAGCGACACGGTGCCGGGATACCCGGAGGTCAGCCAGGTCTCGCCGTAGTGGACCGGCGGCAGCAGCACCGCATCGAACTGCTCGGCCAGGCGCCGGGCGACCTCGAGGGCGGCGGCGGTGTCGGTGCCGAGCGGCAGGTGCGCGCCGTGCATCTCGAGCGCGCCGAACGGCAGCAGCGCGAGGCCGTTTCCGGCGCGCAGGTGGGCGGCGACGTCCGGCCCGGGGGTGCGGTAGGCGTCGATCATCAGGGGAGCTCCAGTCCGGCGGTCGGGGTATTCGCCCCGGCGGTGCGGCGCGCTTCCAGAGTACCCAGCACCATCGGCGCCGGTCGGCCGGGCGCCGACCACGAGACGGCAGCCGGTCGGCCGCTCGCGGCCACGAGAGGATAGGAGCATGAGCATGACGACAACGGGCGAATCCGGCGGCAGCCTGGGCGGCATCCACATCTGGGATGGCGAGGAGTACCGGGGGGTCGGACGTCTCGACTGGAAGTCCGGCCGGTTCACCTCTGTCGGCGCTCCCGCGGCGGATTCCGCCAGCGCGCCTTCCCTTGAGGGCCGGCCGGGGCCCGATGGCCGCACCGCCGAGGATTCCGCCATTGCGGTCATCCCGGGGCTCATCGACACCCATGTGCACCTGGTGGGCAACGCCTCCGATCAGCCCGCCGACTTTCTCAGCTGGCCGCTCACCACCCGTCCGGAGGAGCAGGTGCTGCACGGGCTCGCGCACGCGCAGCGCGCCCTCCGCGGCGGCGTGACGACGGTGCGCGACCTTGCCGCCGACGACGTGCAGTTCTCGCTCGCCCGTGCCCTGCGAGCGGGGCTGGTCACCGGTCCGCGAGTGCTCGCGCACGGCATGGTCAGCATGACGGCAGGGCACGGCGACCTGTTCACGCCTCCCGCGGTCGCTGAACGCAAGCCAGTCGCCGACGGTCCGGATGCGTGTCGCGCCCTCGTGCGCCACTGGGCGCGCGCCGGGGCCGACGGCATCAAGATCGCGACGAGCGGGGGAGTGCTCTCGGTCGGCGACAAGGCGGAGTGGCGCAACCACACCGACGCTGAGCTTGAGGCGATCGTCGACGAAGCGCACGCCCTGGGCATGCGGGTCGCCGCCCACGCCCACACGGCGGCGGGCGTCGACCGCGCGCTGGATGCCGGTGTCGACTCGATCGAGCACGGCACGCTGCTGGAACCCACGCAGTCATCCCGGCTGGTGGAGCTCGGCGTGACCGTCGCCCCGACGCTGCTGATCAACAACCGCATCGCGCAGGGTGTGGCGGCGAACGCCGAGCAGGCCGCGAAGGCGCAAGAACTGGTCGTGCGGCGTGACGCGCTGCTGCGGGCTGCGGCCGAATCCGGTGTCGACTTCGTACTCGGCACCGACGCCAACGGCGCCCACGTCGCGTTCGGCGATCAGATGGAGGAGATCCGTCGGATGGCCGAGATCTTCGGCTGGTCGCCGGAGCGCGCCCTGCAGTCGGCGACCTCGCGGGCGGCCGCCGCGATCGGCTGGGGCGACACCGTGGGCATGCTGCGCGGGGGCGCGGCTGCCGACTTCGTGGTGCTGCGCGGTCGGCCGTGGGAGCGCATCGACGACCTGGACACGTCGAACATCGTCGCCGTCGTCGCGGCCGGTCAGGTCGCCGCGGGCACGCTGCCGGGCTAGCGGCGAGCGGCGAACGGCTAACGGCGAGCGGCCAACGCCAAGCAGCCAAGCAGCCGAGCAGCGGAGGGGCCGAGCAGCGCCCGAGCGTATTCCGCTCGGGGCGCGCCCGGCCGCCGGCCCTCAGGCGGGGTCAGCCGATGTTGGCGCCGATCGCGCCGGCGAGGTATGGGATCAGCCAGATCGCCCAGACGACGACCGAGAACTTGTGGAAGCTCTGGCGCTCGTGGGGGCGGTTGCGCACGAGGACGACGATCGCCCAGATCAGGTGCACCGCCATCAGCAGGATCGCGATCGTGCCCGTGATCGCCATCACGGTGCCGAGCACGGCCGCGACGCCGGTGTCGGTGTCGGGGCTGTTCGCGGCGATCTGCGTCATCATCAGGGTCGCCGTGACGTCGCTGACGAGGCCGAGTCCGAAGAACACGGCATGCCACGGTCGCAGGTCGCGACGGATCCGCTCGGCCCAGACTCCGATCGAGTAGAAGATGAGCGCGGCGGTGATGAGCACGATGGCGGGAATCAGCATGAGCTCACTCTGAGGGACACTCACCGCGGCGGGTAGGGTCCGAAGTCCCGCGGTGCGGCCCGCGGCCGTCATCCGCGCGCGACTGCCGCGGCCGACCTGATCGCCACTCGCGGGTCCAGTCTCGGTGGCAGCTCACGCGGCGGCGCGGCGCGCTGCGGAGGCTCAGCCCGCGACGTGGCAGCTCAGCCGGCGGGGGGGCAGGAGCTGAGCGTGCGCGGCAGCACCTCACCCCGCGAGGCGGCGTGCGACGGGGCTGCGCGACGGCATCGGGATCGGGCGCTGGGCGGGGTCGAGCGTTCGCGGCGGGATCGCCGAGTAGTTCGCCCCGTCGCGCGTGATGCGCCAGCCCTTGTCGTGCACGAGCAGGTGATGGTGCCGGCACAGCAGAACACCGTCCGAGATGTCGGTGCGGCCGTGTTCTCGATGCCAGGGCACGATGTGGTGCGCCTCGCACCAGGAGGGCGGTCTCTCGCAGCCGGGGAACCGGCATCCGCCGTCGCGCGCGGCGAGGCCGATGCGCTGTCGGGCGGTGAACAGGCGCTGGTCGCGCCCGACGTTGACCACCTGGCCGCCGGAGTCGAAGTGGATGGGCACCGTGCCGTCGGCGCAGATGCGGCGTTCGACCGAGGGGATCGAGACCGGTGCGCTCTGCCCTTCGAGGTGTCCGGCTCCGCGGCGGCGGGCCAGGTCGGCGTCGGTGACGAGCACCCGCACGGCCGGCGTGCGAGCGCCGAGGACGGTGCCGTCGTCGGCGGTCGTTCCGAGGCGAATCAGTTCGACGAGCGCGTCGAGTGCGATCTGGTCGGTCGCGCGAGGGTCGCGAACGAGCCGTTCGGCGCGTTCGGCCGCAGCGAGGTCAGAAGCGGTGGGTCCACTTGCGGTCGGCTCAGTCGCGGAGGCGTCAGCGGCCGAGCGCCCTGAGGGGCCCGAGTGCCCCGCGCCGCCGTTTCGCCCGGCGCGGAGGCCGATTGAGGCGCTGTCGACGAAGCGCGGCCCGCCGCGTCGGGGAGACGTGGCGGCATCGACCGAGGCGACGACGATCGCCGCCGATTCGGGGTCGAGCAGGCCGTGCACCCGCGTCATCCCGTCGGGCTGCGGCACGAGTCGCAGGTAGCGGCGCTCGCGCAGTTCGCGTTCGCGATCTTGGACGCTCGCCTCGTCGAGCGCTGCCCGCGTATCGCGCGCCCGCGCGGCGAGCTGTTCGGGGGTGAGGCCTCCCGCCTCGGCGATCAGCGCGGCGACGGCGTCGTCGAGTGCCGCGGCGCTCACTTCGGGGCCCGGCGCGCGAAGCGCGGTGCGGATCGCGTCGGCCGCGCCGACCGAGAGTCGCCCGGCGTTGACGGCGTGGGCCACCGGATGCAGCCACGGCGTCGGGGTCGAGCCCGAGCCAGAGCCCCAACTCGAAGCGAAGCCCGAGTCGGCGTCTGAACCCGCGCCTCCGTCGGCCGCGGGGTCCGCGTCGCCGAGCAGCCCGGATGGGCTCTCACCGTCGCCGGTGGGCCGCGACTCGAACTGCTCCGCGTCGGCGACCAGAGAACCGACCCGGACGAGCGCGGCGGCCTCGCGCGTCGACGCTCCGGTGACGCGTGCGATCAATGCCTCGGGCGTGCGAGCGCCGAGGCGCTGCGCGAGTCCTTCGAATCCGAGGTCGTGCCGCGAGCGGCGGGCCAGCTCTCCGGCGACTGCCGAGGACACCGCGTCCACGCGGCGCCGTAGCTCTCCGAGGGTGCGCTGCAGTTCGACCACCGCATCGTCGCTCAGGCCGCCGAAGGACGAGGGCGTGGGGGCGACGAAGGGCACCGTCGGGTCCGCGAAGGCGGGGAAGGTGGTCGTCGTCATGGGGCAATTCTCCCAAGATTCGAAGATATGTACTAGTACAAGTTCTTCGGGAAACGGGGTCTGTGGAGGAGACGACGCGGCGGGGGATCGTGGCGAGGTGGCGAGACAGCGAGACAGCGAGACACCGAGACGGCGAGGCGGCGAGGCAGCGCGGTGGCGGAGTGGTGACGGGAGGTAGCCCCTACGTCGCAACCCCCGCCACGAGCACCGCCTCGACCGGATACCGCAGCACCGGCCCCAGGCCCGCCACCCGCTCGCGATACGCCCGCGCGATCGCGGCGCGGCCCGCATTCGTCGTCGCCGCGTGCGCCTGCCCGATCGTGCCGAGCCCGGCCGCGACGCCCGCCCACAGGTCGTCCGCCGAAACAGTGAACTCCCACGACACGCGCCGCGCCTCCCGCGCCGCGAACCCGCCCGCCGAAAGCAGCCCCGACACCCCGTCCTCGGTGCGCGCGAAGTCGCTCGCCTCCGGCATCACGAACCCGCCCGCAGGCTTCGTGCCGGTCTCGTCGATGATCGCCGCCCATAGCTGGTTCAGCTCGGTCGGCTGCCAGGGCCACACCGTGACCGCGATCGGCGCGCCCGGCCTGGCCACCCGCCGCAGCTCCGCGACACACCGATCCGGATGCCCCGCATGGTTCACCGCGAAGTTCGCCACCACCGCGGCGAACGCTTCATCACCGTACGGGAGCCGCGCCAGCTCACCCACCTCGAACCGCGCCCCGGGCACCCGCTCCCGCGCGAACGAGACCATGCTCTCTTCGGCATCAACGCCGGTGACCTGCCAGCCCCGCGCCACGGCTTCGGCGGCGGCGACGCCGGTGCCGCATCCCGCGTCGAGGAGAGCGTCCCCGAGACCGGCCGCAGCCCCCACCGCATCCAGCAGCGCCGGCACTGCGCCGGCGCACATCCGCCCGAACGAGCGGTCGTAGTCGGCGGCGATCCCGGCCCAGCTGACGGTCATGCCTCGACGCTAGCGGGCGAGGCGTCCGGCCGAGGCGTCCGGCGCCGCGTCATTCGGCAACGACTCATCCGACACCGCCGCATCAGGCCCCGAGCCATCCGCCTCCGAGCCGATCCACTCCTCAAGCGCAGCCTCGAACCGCGCCCGCACCGGCGCACTCAGCGACGGCAGCCGCACCCCGTTTCCCGCGATGCGGGCGAGCCCCGCATCGTCGATGCCCCACACCCGGCGCGCGATCTCGTACTGGGCGGTGATGTCGGCGCCGAACCAGAGCGGGTCGTCGGCGTTGAGGGTGATCGGCACGCCCGCGGCGAGCATCGCGGGCGCGGGGTGAGTTTGGAGCGATGCGGCGACGCCGAGGGCGACGTTGGAGGCGGGACAGATGTCGCAGACGATGCCCTCGGCAGCGAGCCGGGCGAGCAGTTCGGGGTCGTGGATGGCGTGCACGCCGTGCGAGATCCGGGTGGCGCCGAGCACGTCGAGGGCCGCCCGAACGCTCGCTGGCCCGTCGACCGGGCCGCCGGTCTGCCCGGCGTGGATGACCACCTGAAGTCCCGCATCCCGTGCGATGCGGGCGGCGCGCTCGAAGCGCTGCGGGCCGCCCGGGTCGTCCGGTCCGGCGGTGCCGAACGCGGTGACGCCGGCGCCGGCGAACCGGGTGGCGAGCCGGGCGAGCTCCTCGGCGGGCCGCGCGTCCAGCCCGGTGTTGACGGTCAGATTGGCGCCCACGTCGATGCCGGTCTCGGCGGCCCCGCGCTGCAGCGCGTCGACGATGGTGCGGGTGACGGTGTCGAGGTCGCCGAGCCGCGGGCTGTAGAGCTGCGGTTCGATCGAGGGTTCGAGGTAGAGCACCCCGGCCTGCGCTTCGGCGTGCACGAGGGCGACGCAGAGTTCGGCGAGGTCGTGGAGGTCGCGCACGAGGGCGGGCACGGTGCCGTACGCGGTGAAGAACTCGCCCGCGTCGCGGAACCGCGCGGGTCGCTCGAACGAGGCGCCCTGCGCCCGCGCGAGTCGCTGCACGGCCGCCAGCGGGTAGCCGCCGTCGAGGTGCAGGTGGGTGTGCGCCTTCGGCAAGGCGCGCAAGGCGCGCGGCGAACGCGCGGCGGCGTCGGGATGCGACGGGTCGGTCACGCGGAACTCCTGTGCGGCGGGCGGTCGAGGTGAGGTCGTCCATCGGAAGCGTAGCCGCCGCGTCATCCAGCCCCAGCGTGATCCACCCCCGCGTCATCCAGCCCCCGCCCAGCCGCATCCCGATGATGGGAACATGACCGCCGCTCGCACCATCACCCGCATCCTGCTCGGCTCCGCCCTCGCCTTCGCGGGCGTTGCGCACCTGACCTTCGCCCGTCGCGAGTTCCAGGCGCAGGTGCCGCCGTGGGTTCCGCTCGACCCCGACACGACGGTGGTGGCATCCGGGGTGGCCGAGATCGCGCTCGGCAGCGCGCTGGTGGTCGCGCCGGCGAAGGCCCGCCCGTGGGTGGGGGCGGCGGTGGCGGCGTTCTTCGTCGCGATCTTCCCCGGCAACATCTCGCAGTGGGCGAACCGCCGTGACGGCTTCACCCTCGACACGGATGCGAAGCGCCTGGCGCGGCTGCCGTTCCAGCCGCTGTTCATCGCCGCGGCAATCTGGAGCACCCGCGCCAAATAGACTGGGGTCATGGCCAAGCCCGACCTCATGGACTACGACAAAGCTCTCGAGATGTTCGAGCCGGTGCTCGGCTTCGAGGTGCATGTCGAGCTCGGTACTCAGACGAAGATGTTCTCGGATGCGCCGAACCCGGCCGCCGCCGGTCGCGACAGCCACGACGAGACCCCGAACACGTACATCACGCCGGTCGACCTGGGGCTTCCGGGCAGCCTGCCGGTGGTGAACCAGACGGCGGTCGAGTACTCGATCAGCCTGGGGCTGGCGCTCGGCTGCGAGATCGCGTCGCGTTCCACGTTCAGCCGCAAGAACTACTTCTACCCCGACCTGGCGAAGAACTACCAGATCAGCCAGTACGACGAGCCGATCGCGCTCGAGGGCAGCGTCGAGATCGAGCTGGAGGACGGCACGATCTTCACCATCCCGATCGAGCGCGCGCACATGGAGGAGGATGCCGGCAAGCTGACCCACATGGGCGGCAGCACCGGACGCATCCAGGGCGCCGAGTACTCGCTCGTCGACTACAACCGGGCCGGCGTGCCGCTGGTGGAGATCGTGACGAAGCCGATCTTCGGCGCCGAGCACCGCGCGCCCGAGGTGGGCAAGGCCTACGTGTCGACGATCCGCGACATCGTGCGCGGTCTCGGCATCAGCGAGGCGCGCATGGAGCGCGGCAACCTGCGCTGCGACGCCAACGTGAGCCTGCGCCCGCGCGGTCAGGAGAAGCTCGGCACCCGCACCGAGACCAAGAACGTGAACTCGTTCCGTTCGGTGGAGCGCGCGGTGCGCTACGAGATCCAGCGTCAGGCGGCGATCCTCGCCAAGGGCGGCACGATCACGCAGGAGACCCGCCACTGGCACGAGGACACCGGCACGACGAGCGCGGGGCGCCCGAAGAGCGACGCGGATGACTACCGCTACTTCCCGGAGCCGGACCTGCTGCCGGTGGAGCCGTCCGCCGAGCTGATCGAGAGCCTGCGCGCCGCACTGCCCGAGCCGCCGGCCGCGAAGCGTCGCCGTCTGCGCGACTCGTGGGGGTTCACGCAGCTCGAGTTCCAGGACGTCTACAACGCAGGCCTCCTGGTCGAGGTCGAGGAGACGGTCGCCGCGGGTGCGTCCCCGGCGCAGGCCCGCAAGTGGTGGACGGGCGAGATCGCCCGTCTTGCGAACGCCGCGGATGCCGAGCCGGCATCCCTGATCTCGCCCACCCAGGTGGCGGGCGTGGTGGCACTGGTCGATGAGGGTGTCGTGAATGACAAGCTCGCGCGCCAGGTGATCGAGGGCGTCATCGCGGGGGAGGGGACTCCCGCCGATGTGGTCGAGAAGCGCGGTCTGAAGGTCGTCTCGGATGACGGCCCGCTGATCGCCGCGATCGACGAGGCGCTCGCCGCACAGCCCGACGTGCTGGAGAAGATCCGCGACGGCAAGGTGCAGGCCGCCGGTGCCGTCATCGGCGCCGTCATGAAGGCGATGCGCGGCCAGGCCGACGCGGCCCGCGTGCGCGAGCTCGTGCTGGAGCGCGCCGGCCAGTAGTTGGGACTCGCCACCGAATCCCTTGGCCTAGTGCTGGTGACGCACGCGGGCGTGCCTTGCTGGGAATGCACTCGTTGGCGGCGCGGGCGTTTCCGCGAATCGCGCCGTTCTCGGGTCTGCGGCGTCGGGATCGCCATCGCCGCAAGTCAACACGACCGGCGCGAGCCCGTTGAGGTGGCGAACGCAACCCTAACGTGTCAACAAGCCGAGCGTTTCCTTGAATCCGGGGTGGACGCGAAAAGAGGTTGCCGTTGCATCAAAGCGCGCCCGTGGGTCCTTGTACCGCCATACATACTCCGATCCCCCGCCTCGGCCACCGGGCTTTAGATAGCTGACGATTGAGAACGCAAATAGGTCCGCCAACGCGTCCGTCGGCGACGTTGCGGACAAACTCGCGCGTAGGGAGAAGCCTTCGGCGAACTGTTCGAGTTCGAATTTCTCCGCACCGACAGCTTTTACTACCTCGAGGTATTCCTTGTACTCCGGGACGTGCTTGGCGATTTCGTCATCAATCTCATTGAGGAGATAGTCAGAGTAGCTTTCGCGCGCTGCGTGTACAGATGCATTGTCGAATTTCCCGATCTTGTTATCTGCGTTGTGGGATGCCAGAACCTCGTTGCACAGCTTGATCATGTCGCGTGGCCGCAGGAGTGTCCGGTCGCATAGGTGCTTGTACTTGGTTTGCCGCCCCGGCATCTCTTGGGTCTCGTCAAATACGTCTGCCCAAGTGATCGGCGGCTTGGAGTCGGAGCCCAGAACCTCCTCGAACCGTCGTTCCATGAGACTTTTCAACGTGAGGCCAGAGCCGGATTCCGTCCACGCGATCTTTGTTGCGAAGTTCTCGAGAATCTTGTTCTTGTCTTCAAATTGAAGGTCCTGAAAAATATCGTCGCGGAGGAATACGACTGGGCTGAAGCGCTTGCCCGCGTTCTTCGCGGCGACGAACAGATCGCGGGCCGCCACCAGCAAACCTATGAGTCGTTGGCCGTACGTCGAATCGGTGGTGGAGAAGCCAAGGTCCAACTGGTCGAAGCAAATGTAATAGGTCGAGTCCGGATTGAGCGCGCGGAAGATGTGCTCCTGCATTGCTTTGTTGACGGACTGAATGTGGATCGGTAGGTCGCGCACCAGCACAGACTCGACTCCGATCTGAAGCACCTTCAGATCCATCGATCCCTTGAAGCGCAGCTGCTTTTCCGGGCTGAAGAGCTGCCGCATATCTGGGTCGCGGGACCCGTACGAGTCAACAACGAAATCCTCCAGCACCGACATCGCGTCTGCTGAGTCATCAGACCACGGTTGGCTCTGGTCGTTGTTCAGTAGCACCTTGGCTACGCCCAGCAAGATCATGTATTTCCAGCTGTGGATGTACCGGCGTTCTTCGGGGACGCCAACCTCAGCTTGGAGATCATGGTGGTGCCAGGGGTAGTCGTCGAAGCTGTGCCCGAGCGAGAACGTGTTTCCGCCGTGCTCGGTGATTAGGCGCTTGTAAATCGCGGTCTTGCCCGAGCCTTTCCGACCGAGAACGAGAAACTTCGCGAGGTCGCGCGCTGAGACGTACGCGTTGTGATCCTCAAAGCAGGCCTTGAGGAGATCGTCGGCGTCGGCGTCGATGCCCCCGAAACCTTCAATCGCGGACAGTTGCGTAGTAATCGTCAACTCAGACATGTTGACATAGTGCCAGGCGCATGCGACACCCGGGAAGTCGCCGACAAGGCACGCCTGCGGCGGTTGCATCGATGATGGAGGCGAAGGCGGCGACGAATGCGATGGCGGCAAGCGGTGGGTGGTCGGCATTTGCAGGATCGCAAGCGTGATGCCGATGGCAGTCGCCTGAACCGCGCCGACGGTAGGCGTGTCGATGATTCCGATTCTTGAGAGCGAATCGCCTGCCGCCTGCAACCCTCGCGGCCCGCTACAGTCCCCATCCGCCGGCCGCGCCCGCCGCTACCGCACCGCCTCGACTCGGCCCGCCGCCTCCAACGGCGCGCCGAGTGCGTGCTTGGCCGCGGCCAGCTCGCCCACCTCGGCGGCGCCCCGGGCGTCCAGGCTTCGACGGATCCGACGTGAGGCGTCGAGCAACGTCTCGCCGCGCGCGGTATCGGTGGCGCGGCGCACGCGGCGGTCGCGGGCATCCGCCTCGCGGTGGGCCATGCCGAGCATTCCCAGTTCGGTGACGATCTTCGAGAACGGCTGACACAGACCCTCGGGCCCTTCCGCGGCTCTTAGCGCCCAAACAACGGGTGCTTGTGCCGTTTGCAATGTTGACGAGCAATACTCGGTATGCTCGTCAAGTGGATTTCTCGCTTGCCCTAGCCTTGATCGGCCTAGCGTTCACTTTGGTCTTTGGCGTGGGTGGTGTTGTCGTGACGATCGTCCTTTATCGGCGCGCCAATCCGAAACGGCAACTCGATTGGTGGATGGATAGCTCGCCACTAGTTGCTGCTCCCGGCCACGACATCAACGACTTATCCGTCAAGATCAAAGGCGTCGAGGTTGAGAATCCCTACCTCAATAAGCTGACTCTGGTTTCGAATAGCCGGGCGGACATCCCCTCTTCGGCGTTCGACGCCGGGCGCCCAATCTCAGTTGAGGTGACTCGTGGAGGCGCCGTCCTGCTCAGTGGCACTGAAACCAAAGGCGCAATCAAACTTGCTGGAGGGGCGGGCGAGGGTGATTGGGCGAAGTTCACGTTCGATCCGCAGCTCATTCGAAAAGGCGCGCGGGGGCGACTCGTGTTCGTTAGTGCTGGTCTCCCCGCGTTCATGGTCGATTCCCCACTTATCGACATCGCCTTGAAAGAGGTCCCGACCGCCGGGGCGAGTGGACGGCTCACGACCGGCCGGCGGGTGCAGTGGGCAGCGGTTCTTACGGCGCTCTTGTCGGCGAACATCGCGCTGGTGTTCGCGCTTCTGGCCATCATCCAAGGCGGCTCGGCGTTCTGAGTTCTCAATGGGAGTGCCGGTTGGTATTGCAGGCTCGCCATCGATCTGCCCGCCAAAGCACCGCTAGCCTGACATGGGCACGTGGGTGCGGCGCCGTGTATCCGCAGTTCAGAGCGGAAGGCCCGATTGGGGCCTGGCGGCTCGAGGAGACTGCGTCTCGCTTCGACCGGGGCGCCCAAAATGGTCACTATCGGCAACGATCGCGAGTCAGACCGCGCGGCCAATGCCCCCCCGACCGGCGCACGCGGATCTTGCTCGAGAACTCGGCGCCGAGCCGAAGTCGACTCGCGGCTCACTTCGCGCCAAGTGCTGGGCGCTTGACACGGTTGTTGTAACCCGCTGAAGGCTTGAACGCGAACAGATAGCGCGAGTTCGTGACTGAATCCACGGCTCTTGAGCTGTGCGGTCGAGTTCTCGGCATTGCGGGAAGTTGACAGCACCGAATCGATCGGCGGCTAGCCGCCGCGCCTGCGAGTCGCGTAGCGACGCGGGCGCGTATCGAGACGCCGTCACCGCGCTGCTCGAACTGCTGGGCGTTTGATTTCATCTGGACCGCGACGCCAACACGTGCGACAGTGTGCCCTCCGAGACGACAGGGATCGCGAGCTGTCGCGCCCGCTCTGCCTTTCCCGACTGCGTCTCTACGTCTGCAGCCGCGACGAGCTTCACCTTCTTGGAGACATTGTTGGCGACTCGGATGCCGCGGCTTTCAAGAAGGGCAACCCACTCAGCCCGCGGCTTGGTCATGTCACCCGTGAGAACCACGATGTCGCCTTGGGCGAGCGAGAGTGCCGACGCGAATGTCTCGGTAGCAGTCGTGCTCTCCTCCGCTGCGAGTATCGCGCTCCCGACGAGATCGTCGAGGCTGTCGCTGATTCCGAGTGCGCGCGCCACATCGAGAATCTGGCTGTGTTCGTCCGGTGTGAGGACTCCGTCGGACCACGCGGCGGCGGCAAGCTCCTCCAGATACGCGCGATTCAGGCGCCCGACCGCCGTTCGATCAAGCCCGAGGTCTGCTGCGGCTGCGACGAGATCGTCCTGCTCGAGGCCAGATAGGTAGCCATCGACGAGGGCGACGTCGAGAGTCCCCAGGTACGCACGTTCGGCGCCCTCGGCCGGGATCGCATCCACGGAAGCCGCAATGCGTTCAACGAAGTGAGGCGCGGGATTCCGTGCATTCCCGCGGGGATGCCAGTCAGCCGCGTGTGCTTCGTCGAAGCTCCAACGGCGGGCGGCGGTGAGCAGATCGGGCCAGTATCGGCTCTCTCGTGAGCGACTGACGTAGTGTCCGATGAGCTGCGCCGTCGCGAGCGCATCCGACACTGCGCGATGCGAGCCAGTTTGCGGTATCCCTGCTGCTTCGCAGCATGCGGCGAGCGAACGCGCGCGCCCGGGGAAGAAATCCGACGCGAGCTGCATCGTGCAGACAGCCGTGAAGTCGATTCGACCTTCCCATTCGATCGCAAGCTCGGGGTCGACTTTGGCGAGTTCAGCGAACAGGAACCTCTGATCGAACGCGAGGTTGTGTGCGGCCAGCACGCGCCCGGAAAGCAAGTTCAGCACGCGCGGCGCAATGCTTTCGAACGCAGGCGCACGTGCGACGTCGGTCGCCGAGATACCGTGGATGCGCGTCGGACCGACGTCGCGGCGAGGGTTGACCAATGTCTCCCATCGGCCTTCGATCTCCCCGAGTGGGGAGACGTGCACGATTCCGATCTCGACGATGCGGTCGCCTTTCGCGGGCGAGAACCCGGTCGTTTCCACGTCGACCACGGCGAAGCCGGGGCCGCTCATGCGTGTGTCTCCGGACGCCACTGCGGCCGCGGCGTCGATCGTTTGCTGGTCGTCACTCGTGCGCCCAATCTCTGCTCTCGTTGCGGTTCTTCTCGAGCCACCGGTGGTGGTCCCGCATGCCGCGCGCGACGGCGACCCTCACGACCCCGTAGAGCAGCAGCAGTGCCAGGGCGACGCTGACCACGACGTACGCGACCGATGTGGCCAGGAGCGCTTCCGCCGTCAGATTAAGTGAGGGATAGTCCATGGTGACGATTGTCACACGCGTGGGCGACATTGCATGCCTCGACGGCGGAGTCTGGTGACGCAAGGCGCGCCCCGCTACAGCTCCCCATCCGCCGGTCGCACCCGCCGCTGCCGCACCGCCTCGACTCCGCCCGCCGCCTCCAGCAATGCGCCGAGCGCGCGCTTCGCTGCGGCCAGGTCTCCCACCTCGGCGGCGACCCGGGCATCCAGGTCTCGCCGGATCCGGCGGGAGGTCTCCAGCAGAGCTTCGCCGTGCGCGGTGAGGGCGACGCGGCGCACGCGGCTGTCGCGGGCATCCGCTTCGCGGTGGGCGATGCCGAGCGACTCCAGCTCGGTGACGGTCTTCGAGATCGCCTGCTGGGTGACGCCGAGGCGGGTGGCGAGCTCGCCGACGCTCGGGCGCTCGTCGACGAGGGCCTGCAGGAGGTAGCCGTGCGCCGCGCGCACTCCGGTAAAGCCTGCGGCGTGCAGCTGGTCGAGCAGGTGCGCGTTGGCGGCCTCGGCGGCGAGGGCGGCGATCGTCGGCAGGTCGAGGCCGGCGGGGTCGAGGTCGGGCATCCCCACATCATCGCAGGTTGACAACCGCAATTGCACAACTACAGTTGTTGATATGACGACACCGCTTGACGCTCTGAGATCCCTTCACCGCAGTCTCGAAGCCGGTCGTTCTGGTGAGGAGCTGCGCCCGCACTGGCACCCGTCGGCGAAGATCCGCGAGTACCCCAACACGATCGCCCCGCAGGGCGCGCTGCGCGACCTCGACGACACCCTCGCCGCCTCCGAGCGGGGAGCCGGGCTGCTGGCATCGCAGACCTACGAGGAGGTCGAGTCGTTCGAGCTCGCCGACCGCGCAATCATGCGACTCACCTGGACGGGCGTCGTCGGCGCGGCGGTCGGCCCGTTCGCGGCAGGGCAGAAGCTCGTCGCGCACATTGCGCAGTTCGCGCGCGTCGAAGACGGGCAGGTCATCGAGCTCGCGACCTACGACTGCTACGAGCCTCTGGCGGGCTGAGCGCGGGCGGCAGGCGCGCCGAAGGCCCGGGCGCACCGTTCCGGCTGGGCCCTAGGTGAGCCGGCTCGCGGTCGCCGGCGACTCCGTCGGCGGAGACATGAGCGCGGCCCTGACGATCATGGCCAAGCAGCGCGGCGACGTCACCTTCGTGCACCAGTCGCTCTACTACGCGGTGACGGATGCCGCTCAGGACACCGAGAGCTACCGCACCTACGCCAACGGCCCGTTCCTCTCGGCGAAGGCGATGGCCTGGTTCTGGGACGCCTACATCGAAGACCGCACACTCGACGGCCAGCGCGGCGAGGTCACCGCATCGCCGCTGCGGGCGAGCCTGGAGGATCTGGCCGGTCTTCCCGAGGCCGTATCGGTCCGCGTGCGTCGGCATCCCCGCGGGTCCACTGTCCGGGTCGCCCGAAGTTCACGTCGCAGGTGAACTCGAACGGGCTGTCCCGAACGCAGCTCAGAGACGACTTGTGTGTCGCGTCCGCGCGGCGAGAATGAGCGCAGCGATCAGCGCCAGAAGTGCGGCCAACATGAGGATCATCGGCGCCCATGACGGGTGCGATGACCCGTGCGCTAGGCCGTCCGCGGAGACGTACTCGCAGACGAGACCCGGAGGCAGAACCGAGATGTGCCCCGCAGAGGTGTAGGTCTCCGGGCTGCTCGCGAGCACGTTCGGCGGCACGTTCACCCCGAGGGCGCAGGCCGTGTCGGGGCCCCCGCCGATATGGATCAAGGGGTACAACGACGCGGCAACCAGAACGAGGCTGACCAGCGCGGCGACAACGGCAGAAGCAGCCAGCGTCGCCACGCCGAGCTCACCCGCGCCGTATTTGCGAAGCTTCATCTCCCGCATCCCATACCTTCACAATCGCCCACGCCGTCGCCGCGATCGGCACCGAGAGCACCGCGCCGACGATGCCGCCGAGGATGGTGCCCGCGCTCAGCGCGAGCAGGATCACCAGCGGGTGCAGCTTGAGGGACTGCGCCATGACGACCGGCTGCAGCAGGTTGCCTTCCAGCTGGTTGACGCCGATGACGACGAGGATCACGATCAGCGCCACCACGGGCCCGTTGGCGACGAGGGCGACGAGGGCGGCCAGTGCTCCGGCGACCGTCGCACCGACGATCGGCACGAACGCGGCGACGAACACGATGACGGCGAGCGGCAGCGCGAGCGGCACCTGCATGATCGCCAGCGCGATGCCGATGGCGATGGCGTCAACCGCGGCGATGATCGCCGTGCCGCGCACGTAGCCACCGAGAGTCGTCACCGCGGTGCGGCCGATGCGCTCGCCGCGGTCGCGCCCGTGGCGGTCGAACGGGCGCATCAGGAAGCGCCAGATCGCATCCCCGTCCTTGAGGAAGAAGAACAAGATGACGATGAAAAGCAGGAACCCGGCGACGAACTCGCCGACGGCGACCGCGCTCGACACGGCACCGGTGCCGAACTGGGAACTGGTGACGAAGTCGATGACGTCGGTCTGGAGCCCCTCGAAGTCGAACACGTCGAGCGGCAGCGGCAGCGTCTGAAGCCACTCGAGCAGCTGCTCGAAGCCGGACTGTGCCTGCTCCCAGAGCGAATCCCACTGGCTGCGCACGGCGAACACGATCGCGGTGATAACGCCCCCGAGCACGAGCAGCGAGCCGATGAGGGCGATCCACGCGGCGAGCATCGCGGGCACGCCGCGGCGCCGCATCCACGTGACAAGCGGACTGAACGCGGCGGCGATGATCACCGCCAGCAGCACCGGAATGACAGCGATCCGCAGCTGCACGAGCGCGAACACGACGATCGTGGCGAGCGCGATGGCGATCAGCACCTGCAGGCTTCGGGTGCTCACCACGCCGAGACGGTCGGTCCAGAGCTTCTCGACCTTCGGAACCACTTGTGTGGTCAACGCGGATTCGGGCTTGGCGCGGCGGCGCGAGAACATGGCTGGCTCCTTCGAAGCGCGGAAGTGCGGGTTCGAGCATTTCACGGACTCGCGCGTGAGGACAGCGGCTCGCTCGTGCGCCGAGCCTCGCTCCGGCGGCGCCGGGCGCTTCCGGCCACGCACCGGGATGCGGCCCGCGCGCCCGCCGTGCGCACCTGGCAGACTCGCTCCGTGACCGCCGAACCCCCGCTGACCGAGCGCGACCGGGCCCGCGCGGCCACGCGCGCCGGAATCCGGGATGCGGCCCTGGTCATGCTCGGATACCTCCCGTTCGGGCTGGCGGCCGGAGCCGCGATGGCGCAGACCGGGGTCGACCCGCTGTGGTCGATCCTGTCGAGTCCGATCATCCTGGCCGGGGCCTCACAGCTCATCGCGGTGCAGCTGCTCGGCTCGGGGGCCGGAATCGCGCTCGTCGTCTTCACCGTGTTCATCATCAATGCCCGACACCTGCTCTACAGCGCCTCGCTGCAGCCGCACCTCGCCGACTGGAGCCGAGGGCAACGGCTCGCCGGTGCTTTCATGCTGGCTGACCCGGTGTACGCGCTCGCCATCTCACGCTTCGAACGGCCGGGCGGGGCGGGCGCGCGCTCCGAGCGGCTCAGCTACTACTTCAGGGCCGCCATCACCGCCGTGATCGGGTGGACATCCCTCATCGCATTCGGGGTGCTGCTCGGCGGTCTCATCCCGGGCTGGGTGCCGCTCGAGCTGGCGATTCCGCTCACGTTCGTGCTGCTTGCGCTGCCGCTCATCAAAGACAGCGCAGGTCTCGTCGCGGCATCCGTCGGGGGCATCGCCGCCCTCATCGCGGATCCTCTTCCGTTCGGCGCGGGAATCATCGTGGGCGCGGTCGCCGGACTCATCGCCGGCGGCGTCGTCCTCGCGACGAAAGCGCCGCCCGCGTCGCCCACGACGGAGGAGGTGATCGCCGATGCTTGACGGCCTCGCGATCCTGCTCTCCGGCGTCGTGACCTATCTGACCCGAGTGCTGTTCCTCGTCACCAAGAAGGTGCGCCCACCGCGCCGTGCGCTGCGCTACCTGCCGCTCGTCGGGCCCGCCGTGCTCGGTGCGATCGCCGTGCCCGGCCTGCTCGCCCCGCGCGGTGAGATCTCGGTCGTCGAAACCGCTCCGGTACTCATCGCCGCCGTTGCGGCGACGCTGCTGTGGCGGTGGAAGCGCGAGATGGCCGTCGGGCTGCTCGGCGGCCTGCTGGTGTGGTGGGCGATCGTGTTCGCCCTGGTGCAGCTCGGGCTGCGCGCCTGAGAATCGCCGCGCAGCCCGAACCGTCGGCCGACTAGGGGAGGCGGTTGGCGGCCGCCGTGTTGGCGAGCATCTGCTCACGGGTCTGCCGGGTGCCGTAGCCCGGGCGGTCGCGCTCGAGGCGCCACGACTCGCTGAGCGGCCCGAGGTCGACGGTGTCGAAACCGAGCTCGTCGTACAGCTTCGCGGTGAAGGCGCTGGCCTCCGGGTGGTCGCTCGCCGTGCCGAGCGCACGGCGGTCCGGCGTCCCCGCCGGGCTGCCGTCCGTCGTGATCTGGCGCCACACGATGTTGTTGAAGGCCTTCGCCACCTTCGAGGTGGGCAGGTGCGCCTGCAGCAGGCCCGAGGTGGTGGCCTCGCCGCGATCGAGCGCGTCGATGTGGCCATCGCGCTCGAAGTAGTAGTTGTTGGTGTCGAGCACGATCTTGCCGGCCAGTGGTTCGACCGGGATGTCGGCGAGGGCCTTGAGCGGTACCGTCACGACGGCGACCTCCGCGGCTTCGGCTGCCTCGACCGGGGTCGCGGCGCGGGCGTTCGGACCGAGCTCCGCGACCAGCTCGGTGAGAGTCTCGGGGCCTCGCGAGTTCGAGATCACCACCTGGTGGCCCTGTCCGATGAGGGCCCGGGCGACCTGGCTGCCGATGTTGCCTGCTCCGATGATTCCGAAAGTTGTCATGTTCGAGGTCAACGCGTGCGCCTCGGGCGTATTCCAGATGTCCGGAAAGTGACGGATGTCTGAGCGTTCGCCGACAATCTGACCGCTCGGTCAGGAACTGACCGATCGGTCAATTACGGTCGATGTCATGGCGACCTCCGACGAGCTGCGACGCGTCGCGCTCGATCAGTTCTCGAGCGCCGGCTATCTCGCGACCTCGCTGCAGAACATCGCCGATGCGGCCGGGGTCTCCAAGGCGAGCGTGCTCTATCACTTCGAGAGCAAAGAGTCTCTGCTCGATGCCGCGCTTGCTCCGACGGTCGACGCGCTCGACGTCATCGTCGCCTCGTTGGAAGGCATCGACACGTCCACGGCGGCGCGGCGCGCGTTCCTCGCCGAGTTCGTCGACTTCCTGCTCGAGCATCGACTCGGAGTGCACATCTTCGTCAACCAGTCCGAAGCGCTGGAGGACATCGCCATCATCGATCGCGCCAACGCGCTCGTCGAACGCGTCGCCGGACACTTCGAGCGCCAGGGCGGCTCGATGGAGGAGAAGGTGCGCTTCGGCATCGCGCTTGCCGGGGCTGCCTATCTGCTCGCGGCCGCGGGGCGCTTCAACCAGGCGTCCATGCTCGAAGCGGATGAGCTGCGCCCCGTCCTGACCCGCATCCTCGGCGAGCTCATCGCCCGACCCGCCCGCTGACCGGAGTTCATCACCGTGGCTACCCTTCTCTTCCGTCTCGGACGCTTCGCGTACCGTCGCGCGTTCCTCGTCATCGTCGCCTGGCTGATCGCGACCGCGGCCGCGCTCGGCGGCGGTCTGCTGCTCGGCGGCACGCTGCAGGACTCGTACGAGATTCCCGGCACCGAGTCGCAGGAGGCCATCGACCTCCTGGCCGCGGTGTTCCCGCAGACGGCGGGCGCGAGCGCCCAGATCGTGATTCACGACGCCGGCGGCGCCCAGCTCGAGACGGTCGCCGCGGACGAGATCGAGTCCCTCGTCGAGGAGCTGAACGACATCGACGGTGTCGCCCAGGCGGTGTCGCCGTTCAGCGAGTTCGCGAGCGACGCGGTGAGCTCCGATGGCGACACGGTGCTCGTGCAGGTGCAGTTCGACAGCTCGATGGAGGATGTCACCTCAGCCTCGCTCACCGAGCTTCGCGCCGCGACCGAGTCGCTGCAGGCGGACGGCTTCGAGATCGCGTTCGGCGGCAACGTCTTCGAGTCCTTCAGCTTCGGCCTCACCGTCGTGGAGGTCTTCGGCGTCATCTTCGCCGCGCTCGTGCTCATCGTCACCTTCGGCTCCTTCGTCGCCGCGGGCCTGCCGCTGCTCTCGGCCTTCCTCGGGCTCGGGGTGTCGCTGGGTGCCGTGCTCGTGACCGCGGCGTTCACGACGATCTCCACCACGACGCCGATGCTCGCGCTGATGATCGGGCTCGCGGTCGGCATCGACTACGCCCTGTTCATCCTCAACCGGCACCGACAGCAGCTGGCGAACGGCATGGATGCGGAGGAGTCCGCCGCGACCTCCGTCGCCACCGCGGGCGGCTCGGTCGTGTTCGCCGCGATCACCGTCGTCATCGCGCTCGCCGGGCTGCTGGTCGTCGGCATCCCGTTCCTCGGCGTGATGGGCGTCGCCGCCGCCCTGTCGGTCATCACCGCGATGCTGGCGGCCCTCACCCTGCTGCCCGCGGTGATGGGGCTTCTGAAGAACCGCCTCGCCCCGCGTCCGCGCTCGCGGGTCGCTGCACGGGCTCGCGCGGCGCTCGCGGAGTCCTCGGGCGAGGAGGTGCCGAACCACCAGCCGACGCTGGGGGAGCGCTGGGTCGCTCTCGTGGTGAAGGCGCCGATCGTCGCGATCCTGGCGGTCGTCGGCGTGCTCGGCACGCTCGCGATCCCCGCCTTCTCGCTGCAGCTCGCCCTGCCGACCGGAGGGCAGCAGCCCGAGGGCAGCGACATGCGCGTCGCCTACGACCTCATCGCCGAGGAGTTCGGCGAGGGAAGCAACGGCCCCCTCATCGTGACCGTCGACATCACGCAGACGACCGAGATCTTCGAGCAGCTGGAAGACATCTCTGACGAGCTCGCCGAACTCGACGGCGTCGCGTCGACGAGCGACGGCGTGCCCAACGAGACCCTCGACACGGGCATCATCCAGGTGATCCCCGAGACCGGTCCCGCCGACGCGGCGACCACCGAGCTGGTGAACGCGATTCGCGAGATCGCTCCCGAACTGGAGGAGCGCTACGACACCGAGATCTCGGTCACCGGCACCACCGCGGTGCAGATCGACATCTCGCAGCGGCTCGACTCGGCGCTGCTGCCCTTCGGCATCATCGTCGTCGGGCTCTCGATCGTGCTGCTCACGGCGGTGTTCCGCTCGATCCTGGTGCCGATCAAGGCCGCGCTCGGCTATCTGCTCTCCCTGCTCGCCGGCATGGGGGCGAGCGTCGCCGTGTTCCAGTGGGGCTGGGGCGCCGAGCTGCTGCACGCGGAGGCCGGGCCGATCCTGAGCTTCATGCCGGTGCTGCTGATGGCGATCCTGTTCGGCCTGGCGATGGACTACGAGTTGTTCCTGGTCTCGGGCATGCGCGAGTCCTACGTGCATCAGGTCGCCGGTCGGCACCTCACGCCGCGTGAGGAGAACCGCATCGCCCGCGACTCGGTGGTGCGCGGATTCGCCGGCGCGGCGCGCGTAGTGACGGCCGCCGCGCTCATCATGTTCTTCGTCTTCGCGGCATTCGTGCCCGAGGGCAGCGACGTCATCAAGGTGATCGCGCTCGGCCTCGCGGTGGGCATCGCCGCCGACGCGTTCCTCGTGCGCATGACGCTCGTTCCGGCGGTGATGGCGCTTGCCGGCCGCTGGGCGTGGAAGATCCCGCGCTGGCTCGACCGCATCCTGCCCGACCTCGACGTCGAAGGGGCCAGCCTCGCACAGCACCGCGAGGCCGTCGACTGGGCCCACTCGCGCCTGGCGCAGGGCGAGGCCGTCGCCCTCGACGATCTGACGATCGGGTCGGAGCGCGAGGCCGTCGGCCCGTTCCGGCTCGCCGTGCCGCTCGGCGCGATCGCCCTGCTCGACACCGGGCGGGTGGATGCCGCCGAGCGTCGCCTGCTCGCGGCCACCATCGCGGGCCGCATCCCGCCGGTCTCGGGGCGCGCCCACGTGCTCGGGCATCCGCTGCCCTCGGAGTCGTCCCGCGCCGCCCGCCGCGTCGCCCTGAGCGACCTCGACGGCCCCGCCCGCGCCGACGTCGCGGCCGAGCTCGGCCCGCTGCTCGTGGAGCGGATCCGCGTGACCGGCTCGCTCGCTCGGGCGATGCGCTCGCAGCAGACGGCCGATGCCCGCATCGCGCGTCTCAACGCGGCGCTGCGCGAACTCGGGCGCCGTGGCGACCTCGATGCCACGACCTCGCTCGCCGAGCTGCCGCAGCTCGAGCGCGCCCTCGCCCTGGCGGCGGTCGCGCTCGCCGAGGACGCGCCGCTGGTCATCCTCGACGCGATGGACCCCTTCGCCGAGCCCGGCGACGCGGTCGCGTTCGTGCGGGGGCTCGACCGGCTCGCGCCGGCGTCGACGACCGTGATCGTCGGCGTGCCGGGCCTCGCGGTCGGCGCCGCCGCACCGGCCCGCGTCATCACCTCGGTTTCCCTTGCCGCGATTGAAGGAGTTGCGCGATGAGCGCCCTGGTTCCCGTGTCGGCGTCTCGCCGCATCCGCTCGTGGCGCATCGCCGCCGTCGTCGCGGTCGTTCTCGTTCCGCTCGCGTTCGCGGGCCTGTTCCTGGCATCGGTCGGCGATCCGGAGGCGGGCCTCGAGCGGGTCCCCGTCGCGATCGTCAACGACGATGAGGCGATCATCCAGACCGGTGACGACGGCGAGGAGCAGTACATCCTCGCCGGGCGGCAGCTGGTGACCGAGCTGACCGGCTCTGATTCGCCCGCCGATCTCGACTGGCAGCTCACCAACGACTCCGACGCCGCCGAGATGCTCGCGTCGGGCGAGGTCTATGCGATCCTCACCGTGCCGTCGGACTTCTCCGAGGCGATCCTGTCGACCGGCGGTGACGACCCGCAGCAGGCCTCGATCGAGATTCGCACCGACGACGCCCATTCCTACGTCTCCGGCGCCGTGGCCTCCGCGCTCGGCGACGGCATGGTGCGCGCGTTCGGCAGCGAGATCACCGAGCAGTTCATCGTCGGCGTGTTCGACGAGGTCGGCAATTCGTTGACCGAGGCAGCGGATGCGGCGCAGCAGCTCGCGGACGGTGCCGCCGACGCGGCATCCGGCGCGGTCGAGTTCGCCGACGGGGTCGGCTCGTACACGGGCGGGGTGGCGTCGCTGGCGAGCGGAGCGCGCGAGCTCGACGCGGGAGCGGAGGAGCTCGACGCTCTCGTCTCCGGCACGCAGGAGTACGCGGCCGGGGTCGCCCAGCTCTCCGAGCAGATCGCCGCGACCACGACGGCGCTGCAGTCCGATCCGACCAACCCGACGCTGCTCGGCACCCTCGCCTACCTCTCGGCACTGCTCGAGGACGCCGCCGACGGCGGCAGCGAGCTCGCCGCGGGCACGTCGAGCGCCGTCACCGGGATCCAGGGCGGCATCTCCGAGCTGGCCTCCGGGGCGACGACCCTCGCCGACAACGGAGCGCCGCTCGCGACGGGCGCCGACGAGCTGGCCGACGGCATCGGCGAGCTGGCTGACGGCTCGGACGAATTCGCCACCGGGCTCGACGAGGGCGCCGAGGCGTTCGTGGGGGAGGATGGCTCGGCCGAGGCGCTCGCGGCGGTCGCCGCCGACCCGGTCGGCTACGAGCTCGCCACCGACAACGAGGTGGACGACGCCCTGCAGGCGATCGCCACGCCGCTCGTGCCGCTGGCGCTGTGGATCGGTGCCATCGTCAGCTTCCTGGCGCTCGCTCCGCTCACCCGCGGCATGCTCGGCTCGTCGGCTGCCTCGGGTCGCCTGCTGGCGACGGTGCTGGCGCGTGCGAGCGCCGTCACGGCGGCACAGGCGGTGCTGCTCGTGGGGCTGCTGCACGCAGTCGCCGGAGTCTCGTGGGCGCTGCTGCCCGCGACCCTCGTGTTCTCGCTGCTCGTGGCGCTGGCGTTCACCGCGTTCCACGCGGCCCTCACGATCGCATTCGGGCGCCCGGGACTCATCGGTTCGTTCATCGTGCTGGCCGTGCAGCTCGCCGCAATGGGCATCGTGCCGACCGAGGCACTCGCGCCGCCGTTCGCCGCGATCAGCCCCTACCTGCCGCTCACCTGGGCGACGACGGGGCTGCAGCAGATCATCACGAGCGGCTCGGCGTCGGTCGTTGTGGGGATGGCGGTGGCGCTGCTCGCGTTCGGTGCGCTGAGCGCGGCGTTCGCGGCGTTCGCGCTCGGCCGCACGCGTCGCGCCGTGGCGTTGGGGCTGCTGCCCGCGAACGCGTAGGGGAGGCGGCGCGCCGAGATCGGCGCGCGGAGTTGACTTTTGTCGTCGCCGCACTTATTTTCATCCTGTGAGCAATGAAGCCATGGCACGTGTCGACGAGGCACGCAGCGTCCGCGGACAGGTCCTGAGCCTGCTGCGTGACCGCGGGCCTCTGGCGCGGATCGAGATCGCGAGACTGTCTGGTCTGTCGGCCACCACCATCACCCGCGCGGTTAATCTGCTCGCCGACGAAGGTGTCGTCGAAGAGGGCGCCTCGATCTCGCTCGCCAAACTCGGCCGCCCTGCCACGGAGCTTTCGATCCACGCCGACAGCTACTTCGTCGTCGGGGTGCAGATCGGTGTCGGTTTCGTACAGCTCGGCCTGATCGACGTCCTCGGGGGCAGCCGTGGGACGGCACACTTCTCCTACGACCTGGCGGTGCCTGCCAGCGACGTCGTTTGCCAAGCTGCGGAGTCGATTCAGTCGTTGATTGCCGACGCGGGCGTCGACCGTCGCCTCGTGCTCGGCGTCGGAGTCGCGGTGCCCGGTCCCGTCGACGCGGCGGGTCGGCGCATCCTGTTTCCGATCAACCTCGACTGGCGTGACGTTGCCGTCTCTGACCTGATGGAGCCGATTCTCGGCGTTCCGGTCACCGTCGAGCACAACGTGCGCTCCATGGCGCTCGCCGAAACCCGCTTCGGCAGCGCGCAGGGTGCTGGCAGCGTCGCATTCGTCTACCTGCGCACCGGGCTCGGCGCGGGTCTCGTCGTCGAGGGTCAGCCGTTTTCCGGCGGCGTCCACGGCGCCATCGAGCTGGGTCACCTCCAAGTGATCGACAACGGTGCGGACTGCGTGTGCGGAAGCACCGGATGCCTCGAGACGGTGGTGTCGGAGCCCGCACTTCGGGCACGGGCCGCTGAGCTCGGACTGGACGGCACCGACAACCCGATCACGGCCATCTGGGAGGCCGCCGGCACCCGCGCCGACGCGCGCGACAGCATCGCGGCGGTGATCACGCCGCTCGCCAAAGGACTGTCGGCGATCGTCAACCTGTTGAACCCCGAGGTCATCCTGCTCGGCGGCGCCCTCGCCGACGTGCCGGAGCCCTTCTTCGAGCGGGTGACTGAGGAGACGCGCAGCGCCGTCTTCCCGCTGATCCGCTCGTCTGTCCACATCGATCCGTCGAGCCTGGGGATGGATGCCGGTGTCATCGGCGCCGGCGCCGTCGCCCTCGACCGTTACTTCTACGCGTAATGCGAAAGGAACGCACCATGTCACCCACACAGCTCACGGGGTCGTCCGAATGACGATCCAGGCGCCCGAAACCGTCCCCGTCGCGACGACGCGCGGCCGCGCCAAAGGTGGCTCGTCCTCGCTCGTCCCGCTCTACATCGCGACTTTCGTGATCGGCATCGGACTCTGGTGGCTCGCCGCGCTCTTCGCCGGCAACCGCCTCATCCCGACGCCGCTCGAGGTCGTGCTGAATGGGTGGGAGGGTGCTTTGGACGGCTCGCTGTGGAGCAACACCTGGGCGAGTCTCGCCCGCGTGTTCACCGGCTTCGCGCTCGGCGTGCTGCTCGCCATTCCGGCGGGCTTCCTGATGGGCTGGTACCGCCTAGCCCGGGGCCTGTTCGAACCGTGGATCCAGTTCTTCCGCACTGTCCCGCCGCTGGCGCTCATTCCGCTCGTGATCGTGATCATCGGCATCGGCGAGGACGCCCGCGTCTTCGTGATCTTCCTGGCCTCCTTCCTGGCCTGCGTGCTCGCCACGTTCCAGGGGGTGCGCAACGCCGACGTCACGCTGATCAACGCCGCACGGGTGCTCGGGGCGAAGGACTTCACGATCTTCCTGCGCGTCGTCGTCCCGGCATCGACGCCGTTCATCTTCGTCGGCATGCGCATCGCGCTCGGCTCCGCGTGGGCGACGCTCGTGGCCTCGGAGCTGGTGGCGGCACCGACCGGGCTCGGCCGCATGATGCAGGCGGCCTCCCAGTTCCTCGACACCGAGCGGATCGTCGTCGGCATCATCATGATCGGCCTGCTCGGGTTCGTCATGGACCGTTTGCTGTTGTTGCTCGAACGGCGGCTCACCGCCTGGCAGGAGGTGCGCGCATGAGCGCCATGATCGAGATCCGCGACGCGACCAAGATCTACGAGACGTCTCGTGGGACCACGGTCAGCCTCGACCACGTCAGCCTCGACGTCGAGGAGGGCGAATTCATCACCCTCGTCGGGCCGAGCGGCTGCGGCAAGAGCACCATGCTCAACCTGATTGCGGGTCTGCTGTCGCCGACCTCCGGGGACGTCGTCGTGCACGGCTCGCCGGTCAAAGGCCCCAGCCCCGACCGTGGTGTCATCTTCCAGCAGTACGCGCTGTTCCCCTGGCTCACGGCCAAGCAGAACGTCGAGTTCGGGCTGCGCCTGCAGAACCTGCCGAAGGAGGAGCGGTCGCGTCGTGCCGACCACTACCTCGAACTCGTCGGCCTCCAGGACTTCGGCCACGCACTGCCGAAGGAGCTCTCGGGCGGAATGAAGCAGCGGTGCGCGATCGCGCGCGCCTACGCGGTCAACCCGTCCCTGCTGCTCATGGACGAGCCGTTCGGGGCGCTGGACGCGCTGACGCGCGTTCAGATGCAGGACGAGCTTCTCCACACCTGGGAGCGCGATCGACGCACGATCGTGTTCATCACCCATGACGTCGACGAGGCCGTGTACCTCGCCAGTCGAGTCGTCGTCATGAGCCCGCGCCCGGGGCGCATCAGCGAGATCATCGACGTCCCACTGCCGTACCCCCGAAACGAGGAACTCCGTTTGTCGCCGGAGTTCGCCGAGATCCGCGCCCGAGTCTGGCGCGGAGTCCACCACCGCGACTGAAACCCACATGAAGAAGGCAAGGGAGCCCATGAATCACATGAAGAAGCTGGTCGCCGTCACGGCGACGCTCAGCGCCGCAGCACTGGTGCTGACCGGATGCAGCGCGACGTCGGCGGAAGGCGCCGGTGAGGACCGCGTGTCGCTCAACGTCGGCTACATCGACACGAGCGTCAACGGTGTCGGCGTCATCGCGGTCGCCAACGAGCTCGGCCTCTGGGAGGAGGCGGGCATCGACGTCACGCTGACGCCGTTCACCAACGGGCCGACCCAGATCCAGGCGATGGCGAGCGGTTCTCTCGACATCGGCTACATCGGCGGCGGTGCGACCTGGATGCCCGCCTCGGGTCAGGCCACCATCATCACGCCCAACGAGTCCACGTTCGGCGACTACCTGATCGCCTCGCCCGAATCGGGTGCGACGAGCATGAGCGACCTCAAGGGCCTCAGCGTCGGCGTTCCCGACGGCGGCTCGGGCGAGATGATCCTCTCGCTCGCGCTGGAAGAGGCGGGTCTCACCTTCGACGACATCGAGCGGGTTCCGCTCGACCCGCCGAGCGTGGTGTCGGCCTTCGTCTCGGGCCAGATCGACGTCGCGGCGATCTTCTCGCCGCTCAGCGACCAGATCTTCGAGAGCGTGCCCGACGCGGTCGTGCTCGCGAACAACCGTGACTTCCCCGAGAACGAGTTCGTGGGCGCCTGGGTGGCGTCGAACGACGCGGTCGCGGACAAGTCGGAGGCGGTCGAGCGCTTCCTCGAGGTGTGGATCCAGGTCAACGACTACCGCATCGCGAACGTCGAGGAGAGCGTCGCGCTCGCAGCTGCCGAAGCCGGTGCGCCGGTCGACCAGCTCCGGGGGCAGGCCGACAACCTCGAGTGGTACCCGTCCGAGCAGATCCTCGCCGACAACGAGAGCGGCTTGACCTACGCGCGCTTCGACGCGCTCGTGGACCTGTTCGTCGAGCTCGGGCGCCTCGAGGAGAAAGCCGACGCCACCACGTTCGTGAACATCGACCTCTACAACCAGGCGATGGCCGCGCTGCGATGACGAATCGGTCACGGGCACACGCCCGCATTGGAATCGTGGGCGCTGGGTTCGTGGCCGATTTCTACCTCCGGGCGCTGCAGCATGTGCGCGGTCACGATGTGACCGTGCTGGCTGCGCGCTCGGAGGCCAAGGGCCGCGAGGTCGCCGAACGCTACGGGGTCCCGAACGTCGTTGCGTCGACCTCGGAGCTCGTGGCACGCGACGACGTCGACCTGGTGATCGTCGCACTCCCGCACGACCTGCACGTCGCCACCGTCGAGGAGATCGCCGCCGCCGGCAAGGCCGTCATCTGCACGAAGCCGCTCGGCCGGAACTCGGCCGAGGCGCGGCGCTGCCTGGAGGCCGTGGAGGCGGCGGGAGTCTGGCACGGCTATGCCGAGACCGAGGTGTTCGCGCCCGGGCTGGTGAAGGCCAAGCAGCTCGTCGACTCCGGAGCGATCGGCGACGTGCTCTCGGTCCGGGCGCGCGAAGCGCACGGGCACCCGCACGAGCACGCGCGGGACGCGGAGCGCATGGGCGGCGGGCCGCTGCGCGGTCTCGGCTGCCACTGCATCGCGATCGGGCGATGGTTCCTCGGCTACGAGCATCGCCCCGTCGAGGTTCTGGCCTGGGGAGACCGGCTCGTGCGCACCGATGTGACCACGGAGGACTCCGCGGTCGCGCTCGTTCGATTCGACGACCGTCGCATCGTCCAGATCGAGACCGGCTGGAACCACGTCGCCGGATTGGACGTGCGCAACGAGATCCACGGCTCGAAGGGCTGGATCGGCACCGATGAGACCGGTGAGACCGGCATCCGTGCTTTCGCCGGCCAGTCGGCCGGCTACGTGCTCGAAAAAGCGGGCGCCGAGACCGGATGGGTCACCCCGGTGCCCGACGAGCCTTGGACCTACGGCTACCACGCCGAAATGGCACACTTCGTCGAGAGTTTTCTCGCCGGTCGTGCGCCGCGACAGACCCTGACCGACGGCTACATCGACAACGCCGTCATCGATGCCGCGTACCGTGCCATCGAATCCGGAACCTGGGAATCCATTGATCTGTCGGCGCTGGACGGCGCCGCCCCGACGAAGTGAAGAGAATGAGTTCGAAACGCCCCAACATCGTCGTCGTCCTCACCGATGACCACGCATCGCATGCGATCTCCGCGTACGGCTCGGTCGTCAACCAGACGCCGCGCATCGATGAGATCGCCGAGAACGGCGTGCGATTCGAGAACTGCTTTGCGACGAATGCGCTGTGCTCGCCGAGCCGTGCGAGCATTCTGACGGGCACCTACAGCCACATCAACGGGGTCTCGACGCTCGTGACGCCGCTCGACGCCAGCCAGCCGACCTTCATCTCGCAGCTCAAGGCGGCCGGGTACCGCACCGCCATGGTCGGCAAGTGGCACATGGGCGACGGTGAGGGGCACAACCCCGAAGGCTTCGACTACTGGGATGTTCTCATCGAGCAGGGCGAGTACCACAACCCGAATCTCCTCAACGAAGACGGGCTGCGCAGCGTCCCCGGCTACGCGACGGACATCATCACCGACCTCTCGATGGAGTGGGTCGAGAGCCTCGGCGGCGACGAGCCGTGGTGTGTTCTGATCTGGCACAAGGCGCCCCACCGGCCGTGGGAGCCGGACGAGAAGCACCGCGACATGTACACCGACCCGATCCCCGTCCCGGCGACGTTCCACGACGACTACGCGACGCGCACGGCGTCGGCGCGTCGCGCGGCGATGCGGATCGCCGAGCACTTGAACATGGACGACCTCAAGGTTCCGCCGCCCGCGGGGCTGAGCTACGAGGAGGAGGCGCTCTGGAAGTACCAGCGCTACATGGAGGACTACCTCCGTTGTGTCGCGAGCGTCGACGACAATGTGGGCCGCGTCACCGACTGGCTGCGCGAGCGCGGCGAGTTCGACGACACCCTGCTGATGTACTGCTCAGACCAGGGGTTCTTCCTCGGCGATCACGGCTGGTTCGACAAGCGCTTCATGTACGAGGAGTCGCTGCGCATGCCGCTGGTGTTGTCGTACCCTCGCGCGGTGCCCGCCGGGCAGGTGCATGACGGCATCGTCACCAACGTCGACTTCGCCCGCACGATCCTCGAGTTCGCCGGCGTCGAGACGCATGAGCGGATGCAGGGCCGCAGCTTCGCCGGCGACATCGCCACCGAGATCGAGGCGCTGCCCGCGGCGGAGGGCATGTACTACCGCTACTGGGAGCACGACGACATCTTCCACAACGCGCCCGCGCACTACGGCTACCGCAGCGACCGGTACAAGATCATCTACTACTACAACGACGGTCTAGGCATTCCGGGAACCGGTCCGTTCACGTATCCGGCGGAATGGGAGCTGTTCGACCTGCAGGAGGATCCCGACGAGCTGAACAATGTGTTCCACGATCCGGCCTACGTCTCGATCCGCGAGGACATGATCGCCCGTCTGGCGGCGGCCCAGCGCGAACTCGGCGACACGCCGCACCCCAGTCAGGAATTGGGCTCCGGCACCCGCCCGTGACCGATGCCGCGTGGCTCGTGCCGACGCTCGCGGCGGTCGCCGTGTTCGTCGGTGCGGCGCTGCAGCAGCTCACCGGGGTGGGTTTCGCACTGGTCGTTGCGCCGTTCCTGGTGCTGCTGCTGGGCCCGGTTGAAGGCGTGCTGCTGGTCAACGCCGGCGGAGCGCTCACGTCGGCGGTGATTCTCGCGGGGACTTTTCGCGAGGTCGATTGGCGGAGCTTTCTCTCGCTGGCGCCGCCGGCCCTTGTGGGCGTCGTCGTCGGCGCTCTGATCGTCGGGGTGATCCCCGCGGCGGGTCTCGACATCGGAGTGGGGGTGCTCGTTCTGCTCGCGATCGCGGTGCTCGCCGTCACGCCCGACCTCGCCTTCTCTGACCGTCGGCGGTACGCGGTGATCGCGGGTTTCGCCAGTGGCGCGATGAACGCGACAGCGGGGCTCGCCGGCCCCGCGATCACCGTGTATGGACTGGGTCGCGGTTGGCGGCCTGGTGTCTTCCGGTCGACCGTTCAGGCGTTCTTCCTTGCGCTCGCGCTCGCGGCGATCGCCGCGAAGCTGCTCAGCGGTGTCGCTGTGCTCCCCAATCTCACGTTCGTGATGCTGCTGGGACTGGCGGCATCGTGCCTTGTGGGGCTCGCGACCGGGGTGGCGGTGTCGAAGCTCGTCAGCGCGCGATGGATCCGCGTACTCCTGCTCGTGCTCTCCGGCCTCGGGGGACTCGGCACGCTCCTGCGCGGAGCGCTGGAGTTGGCGAGCGCCTAGTCTGGATGGATCGAGAAGAAGGCGGGTTCTGCGCAGATGACGGGCGGTGCGGCGGTTGACGCCGGTGACATGGTTCGGCTCGACGGCGGCACGTTTCGGATGGGGTCCGAGGCGTTCTACCCGGAGGAAGGTCCGGTGGTCGAGGTCACGGTGAAGCCCTTCGAGATCGATCGCTACGCGGTCACGAACCGGCAGTTCGCCGAATTCGTCGACGAGACCGGGTATGTGACGGTCGCCGAGCGACCGCTCGACCCGGTCGACTTTCCGGGCGCCGATCTGGCCAGCCTCGAACCGGGCTCGCTCGTCTTCACGCCGACCGAGGGCCCGGTCGACCTTCGCAACTGGCGGCAGTGGTGGCGCTGGGTTCCCGGGGCGTCGTGGCGGCATCCGCAGGGCCCCGACAGCACGATCGACGACCGGCTCGAGCATCCGGTGGTGCAGGTCGCCTACCCGGATGCCGCGAGCTACGCCGCCTGGGCGGGCAAGCGCCTGCCGACGGAGGACGAGTGGGAGTTCGCCGCGCGCGGCGGTCTCGACGGGGCTACGTTCGCCTGGGGCGAGGAGGCGAACCAGCGCGAGGAGCCGTTCGCGAACACCTGGCAGGGGCGCTTCCCGTACCTCAACACGGGCGCGCGCGGCTGGGTTGGCACGGCGCCGGTGGGCTCGTTCCCGCCGAATGCCTTCGGACTCTACGAGATGACCGGCAACACCTGGGAGTGGACGGCGGATGCGTGGGAGGACACCCACGCGGCGCCGGTCACCTCGTGCGGCTGCAGCCCGAATGCCGCCGCGGTGAGCGACCGTCCCGATCCCCGCTCGCGTCGCGTCACCAAGGGCGGATCGCATCTCTGCGCCCCCGAGTACTGCCTGCGCTATCGTCCCGCCGCGCGCTCGGCGCAGACGGAGGACTCGTCCACGACGCACCTCGGGTTCCGCTGCGCGCGCTGAACCGCCATGTCTCCCGTGCGGGAGACTTCGGCCGGTGCCCGCCGCCGTGGCCCTGATCCACGGGGCGGGCACCGCCTTTGCTCTGCGAAGACCGAGAACTGGGCTCGATTTCCGGCTAGATTCCTCACACCCCTGAGTCGGAATCCCATGCCGCGAGACCCAGGGTCCCGCAGAGTTCTTCGGGCGTCAGCCCTTCCCGGAGGGGAAAGACCAACGCGAGTCGTGTCGATTTGGCGCAGGCCACCAGCGCGGGCATCTCGCGGGTCGCGGTCACCGTCGTGGTCGCGCTCGCGTGAGCCGAGCGGCTGAGCTCGCCCGACTCCCAGGGCTCAGCGCACAGTTCGATCGGCGACATCTCGGTGAGCCGGTCGGCGACGCCGATGAACTGGGAGGCGCGGGTGTCGACGACCTGCACCGACCGTGACGAGAGATCGGGGGCTTCGTAGCACCACGCTGTCGTGGCGGCGTCAGAGTAGGCGTTGGCGACGCCGATGGCCCCTGCGGTCAAGGCGACGGCCGCCGAGGCCGCGATGCCGACCGCGAGCAGGCGCCGACGACGGCCGGGGAGCGGCAGGTCGACCATCATGTGCTCCGCTCGCGCGGAGGCGAGCACGCGGGCGCGCACCGGGGCCAGCTGGCTCCGGATCTCGTTGTCGTTCGGGAGGCGGGTCATGACACGCTCTCCTCGGCGGCGGCGGCGCCGCGTTGGCGTCGCAGGCGCTCGCGACTGCGCTGCACGCGCTTGGTGACGCTGCTGACGCTGATCCCGAGTTCGTTCGCGGCTTCGCGGTAGGAGCGGCCCTCGTAGAGGCACAGCTCGACGACGCGCCGATCGGTGACGCTCAGGTGGTTGATCGCCTCGAACACCCACTCGAGCTCTTCCACGTGGGCGAGATGCTCGCGGTCGAGCGACTCCGCCCCGCGGTTGGCGATGTGCTCATCGAGCGGGAGGCAGGCGTGCTTCGCCATGATGCGGCGCAGATTCTGGGCGTGGTAGCGGCAGGTGACGAGGAGCCAGGGCAGCATCGAAGCGTCGATGAGTCGTATCTCGGACAGCTTCTTCCACGCCGTCACGAACGTCTCCTGAACGAGTTCCTGAGCGCTCACCACGTCGTGGGTCTGTGCGTATGCGAATCGGTACACAGCGATGGAATGCCGGTCGAACAGTTCGCCGAAAGCCCGATCGTCGTGCGCGAGCGCGCGACGGATCAGGTCGACGTCGGGGTCCACGTCTTCACCTCCACTATGTAGTGTCCCGATTTCCGGAATCGTGACACCTCGCGAATAGAAATCTCCGAGAAGTCTCACAGATTTCCTGATGGAACTTCATCAATTGCACAATTCGATTGACTAATTATGCCCTGTTTCACGGGAGCCCCCGGTCGCGGCGGAATTCGACCGCGCAGCGGCGGCATCGGTCGCGCAGGGCAGGCGTTGCGGCGTGCCATCGGACTCCGCGCCACGGACACAGTTGATCCATAGACTTCTGCGCTTGGCTGTCCTCATGACACTTGCAGCACCCGCTCTGCGGCACCCCGATGGCTCCCCGGTTCGCGCCCTCGTCGTCGACGACGAGGCGAGCCTGGGCGACCTGATGCGCATGGCGCTGCGCGCCGAGGGGTGGGAGGCGCGCGCCGTCGAAGACGGCCACACCGCGCTGCGGGTCGCCCGCGAGTTCAATCCCGACGTCATCGTCCTCGACGTGATGATGCCCGGAATCGACGGGCTGCAGGTGCTGCAGCGGCTTCGAGCATCGGGAAACGACGCGCCCGTGCTGTTCCTCACCGCGAAGGACGGCGTCGACGATCGCATCGCGGGCCTCACCGCCGGAGGCGACGACTACGTGACGAAGCCGTTCAGTCTCGAAGAGGTCGTCGCCCGGCTGCGCGGCCTGGTGCGTCGCACGATGGTGGGCGCGACGGTCGACAACGGCCCCGAGATCCGCGTCGGCGACCTGGTGCTGAACGAGGAGAGCTACGAGGTGCGTCGAGGTGACGTCTCGATCGATCTCACCGCGACCGAGTTCGAGCTGCTGCGCTTCCTGATGCGCAACCCGCGGCGTGTGCTCAGTCGCGAGCAGATCCTCGATCGAGTGTGGAGCTATGACTTCGGCGGCAAGTCGAGCGTCGTGGAGCTCTACATCTCGTACCTCCGCAAGAAGATCGATGTGCTCGGCGATCCGATGATCCACACCGTGCGCTCGGTCGGCTACGTCCTGAAGCCGGCCTCGTGACGTCACGTCGACCCTGGTCGCTCCGGCGACGGCTCATCGCCGGGATCCTGGCGCTGATCGTGGCGCTCGGCGTCGCCATCGGCGGTGTCAGCACGGCTGTTCTCCAGAACAGCCTCATCGATCGTCTCGATCGCCAACTCGAGTCCTCAGTCGGGCGATCCGGCACCGCCCTGGGGCGACCGGGCGGAGTCGAGGATCGCGAGGATCCGCCCCCCGTCGGGGGCTTCGTGCTCGGCGAAGCTGCGGGCGCGATCGGCGTGCTTGTGATCGACGGCGTGCTCGTGCAGGCCGGGTATCTGACCGAGACCGGCGACGACCAGTCGCTCACCGAGGCGCAGAGCCTCGACCTGCTGTCGATCTCGGTCGACGGCGAGCCCTACACCGTGGACCTCGGCGGCGATCTCGGCCGCTACCGCGTCATCGCCGAGCCGTTGAACGCGACGACCACCGTGATCGTCGGCCTCTCGCTCGACGACGTGGACGAGACCGTCACTCAGCTGGCGATCACGATCGCCTTCGTGACCGCGCTTGCGCTCGGCGCGGCCGCCGCCCTGGGGGCTGTCGTCGTGCGGATCGCGCTGCGCCCTCTGGACCGCGTCGTCGCCACCGCGACCCGGGTCTCCGAACTTCCGCTCGACGAGGGCGAGGTGCAGCTCGCGGAGCGCGTGCCGGAGTCGGCCACGGCCCCGGGCACCGAGGTCGGCCGTGTGGGGTCCGCGCTCAACCGCCTGCTCGGCCGCGTCGAGACGGCGCTGACGGCGCGGCAGGAGAGCGAAGACAAGCTGCGTCGCTTCGTCGCGGATGCCTCCCACGAGCTGCGCACCCCGCTCGCCTCGATTCGCGGGTACTCCGAGTTCGTGCGGACGAAGGCGCCGGATCTGGATCCCGACTTCGCACGGTCGCTCGAGCGCATCGACTCGGAGTCCCAGCGCATGACCTCGCTCGTCGAGGACATGCTGCTGCTGGCGCGGCTCGATGCCGGGCCGGAGCTGCACAGCAACCCGGTCGACCTCTCGCGCCTGCTCATCGATGCGGTCAGCGATGCGCACGCGGCGGGGCCAGAGCACCAGTGGGAGCTCGACCTGCCGGAGGAGCCGGTCACGATTCCCGGCGATGCGGGGCGGCTGCACCAGGTGGTGACCAACCTGCTCGCGAACGCCCGCATCCACACGCCGGAGGGAACCCGGGTCACGGTTTCGGCCGACGCCGACGACGAATTCGCGCGCGTGCGCATTGCTGACGACGGCCCCGGGATCCCGGAGGCGATTCTGCCGACCCTGTTCGAGCGCTTCGTGCGCGGGGACGACTCACGTGCCCGCGCGCGCCAGACGACCGCGCCGGGCGGCTCCACGGGCCTCGGGCTCGCGATCGTTCGCGCGATCGTCGAGAGCCACGGCGGCAGCGTTCAGGTCACCAGTTCATCGGACGGCACCGAGTTCGTCGTCGAGCTGCCCCTCGCCTCCGCCTAGTCGCTGTCGGGCGAGGCGGCGGGCTTCCGTGCGCGCCGCGAGCGGGTCGCCGGCTTGGCGGGCGGCTCCGGCTCGGCGGCCGGCGCCTCGCGCTTGCGCACGCTGCGCTGGCTGCCCTCCACCTTCACCTCGGCGATCTCCTCGTGCGCGAGCACGAAGTCGGTGAAGGTCTTGAAGCCGAGCAGCTTCTCGTTGAACGACGGGTTCATCCGCTTGATCTGCGACTTCACGGCCGAGGGGTTCAGCCACTCGACGTCCTTGGCGTGGCCGAGCTCGAGCGCGCGGTCGAGCAGGCGGGCCGCGGCGGCGGCGCTCAGCTCGCGCGACTCGTTCTCGCCCTCGGAGTCACCGGTCGGCTTCTCCGCGTCGGGCTCGGCGGACTTCGTCTCGGGGCTCTCGCTCTCCGCGGCCGGCTCCGACTTGCTCGATGACTTTCCGCCGCGCCGGCGTGCCGGTGCGCTGGGGGCCGCCGGGGCCTTCTCGATGCCGGGAATCGCGTCATACATCTCGTACTCGTCGCACGCGGCGATGAGCGCCGGGCTGGTGCCGCCGGTGACGCCGATCCCGATCACGAAGCGGCCGAGGCGCTTGCATCGCTGCGCGAGGGCGATGTAGTCCGAGTCGCCCGCGACGATCACGACGTGGGTGAGGTCCGGAAGGCGGAACAGGTCTTCGAGCACATCGACCGAGAGGCGGATGTCTCCGCCATTCTTGCCGGCCTTGGTCGTCTGGAACATCTGGGTCAGATCCACCGCGCGATCGACGAGCTGGCTGCGGTAGCTCGCGTTGGCCGGAACGGACCAGTCGGCGTAGGCGCGGCTGAGCGCGACCGTGCCGAAGCTGGAGGCGTAGTCGAGAATCGCGCCGACGTCGACCGTGGCGGTGGCGAGCTTCGCGCTCAGCTCGCCCTTCTCGCCGGGGCGCGCGTCGCGGGCGTTCTCGTTGCGCCAGGCCCCCTTGCCGTGGAGCTGGTCGAAACGCGAGATGACGATGTTGTCGAAGTCGATGTAGACGGCGACGCGTGGATCAGTGGGGGAGGCCATGGCCTCAGTCTTGCCGCTTCCGGGGCACTATGCGACTCCGACCCACAGACCGTGTCGTGCTCGGGTCATCGCCACGTACAGTTCTCGGCGCTGGAACTCCCGCGTCTCGGCGATTCCGTCGTCGCTGTCGGAGTCCGCGGGCTGGTCGAGCAGTTCGCCCGGCGCCTGCACGACGACGACCTCCGCGAACTCGAGCCCCTTGGCGCGCTTGATCGTGCCGACGTGGACCGCGTCGGTGCGCGCATCCGTCTCCTGGAGGTCCTGGGTGCGGATTCCCGCGGCCTCCAGCGCGACGACCGCCTCGCGGCTGCTCCATCGGGTGAGCGACAGCACCGCGATGTCGCTCGCGCGAAGTCCGGTCTCGGAGCCCAGCAGCCCGCGAATGTGGCCGATGAACGAGACGTCGTGATCGGCGCGCGACGGGAACACGCGGAGGACCGGCGCCGGTCCGCGCCGTGCGAGCTCCGGCAGTTCGAGCGGTGACGTCGTCAGCGCGCCGTCGATGTCGAGGTACTCGTCGCCGTCGATCAGCTCGTGCGCCGCAGCGAGGATCTCGGATGAATTGCGGTGATTGCTGGTCAGGACGACTCCGCGCCCGGCGGTGCTGACTCCCGCCTCGGCGAGGGTGTACCCGCCCGGGTAGAGCGTCTGCTGGCCGTCGCCGACGAGGTGGAGGCCGTCCGGCCGGTCGCCCACGAGAGCGTGCAGCATGCGGACCATCGCGCAGGAGAGGTCCTGGGCCTCGTCGATCAGCACCGCACCGAAGGCCGCGCTGGGCGTTGTGCGCAGCGATTGCTCGGCGTCGAGCACGAGGTCTTCGAAGTCGGCGATGCCGTGGCGCTGCAGCGCGGCCTCGTAGGCGAGCGCCAGCTGCCAGACCTCGCGGCGCAGGTCGACCCCGAGCGCGCGCCGGCGGCCCGTGCGAGCGAGCGCCGCGTACTGCTCCCAGGCGCGAAGACCGCGGCCTTTGATCACGTACACGATCTCGTCGCGCCAGTAGACGGGGTTGGCATCCGCACGGGCGAGGGCGCCGGAGGCGCCCACCTCGGCCCAGGCCTCGTGGAACGCGTCCCGCGCGAGCTTGCCGTCGAGCCGCGGCCGCTGTCCGCGTTCCACCAGAAGCCGATAGGCGAACGAGTGGACGCTGTGGAACTCGACGCGTTCGGCCACGTCGGGCGCCAGCGCGCGGAACTGCGCGGCGAGCACCTGGGGGAGCGTCTTCACGTACGTGGTGACGAGCACGCGCTGGCCGGTCGTGCGAGCCAGGTAGGCGGCCCGATGCAGGGTGACGAGCGTCTTGCCGGTGCCGGTCGCTCCGCGGATGCGACTCGGTCCGGCGAAGCTGCGTCGGATGGCACGCGCCTGCGGCGGCTCCAGAAGGCCCACCCGCGGCGCCGCGGGCGGTGAGGACACCCCGACCAGCAGATCCTCGAGCACCTGGTTGGGGGGCAGGCGCTGCTCGAGCTGCTGGCCGGGGCTGCTGGGGGAGTCGGCTCCGGGAGCCGACGATGACACGTCGCGCGTGTCGGCCTGGGGGCTGACGACGGCGATCGGTCCGGTCGTCGGCGGAGGGAAGCGCGCTTCGAGTTCGGTGCGCACGCGCGCGACCTCGTCGGCGCGAAGCGCGCGGGGGAGTCGCGCGATGGTGCGCAGCGCGAGCGCGTCGCCGCCGAGGATCCGCACCCCGAAGAGCAGGTGGTCCACGTCGCGGGTGTCCGAGCCGACGAGAAGGCCGTGCACGGAGGTCGCGGGCAGGCCGATCTCGGCCAACTGCTCCTGAAGCGAATAGACCAGGTCGCCGGTGGTGGCGACGTGCTCGGTGACCTCAGTCTCGCCCTCCCACACCGTCTCGGCGTGGCGCGTCACCCCGCGCCACGGCACGACATCGATGACGACGACGCCGCCCGGGCCGACCAGAATCGCATCCACGCTGCCGGCGGCTCGCTCGGGCCACCGGCGCTGCGTGAGAAGGGTCCAGCCGAGCGGCTCGAGCTCCAGCAGCGCGGCGATGAGACGTGCGGGGCGCGACACGGCCGCGTCGAAGGCGCGCGAGATCTGCGCCGCGACGCCGGTGCAGCGCGCGCGCTCGTCGGGGCTGACTGTGCCGCCCCGCGCCGTCTCGACGGCAGATCGATATCCCGCTGCCACGGTGCTCCCCCTCGTGTGCGGATGCGGGAGCCCCCCCGGCTTGCATCCGTGTCCCCAGCATGACGCGACCTGTCTACCCCCGCAATCCGCGCGTTCGGGGGGCAACCCGTTCTCTCGGCTCGCGTCCAGCCGCTCCACGACACGCGCATAGCCGCGAACGGCTGAATGTCCTCATGAGCACGAACGACACTCGCCCCGACCAGTCCGAATCCTCCCGGACCGGAGGGCCGAGTCCCGCGGACCTCCGGTTCCACCGCGGCGTCCTTCGTCAGCTCATCGGCGCGATTGCGACCTTGGCTCTGATCGGCGGGCTCTCCGCCGGTGGGGTCGCCGCTGCCGCAACCGCGTCGACGACATCCAGCACGGTGCAGGAGCGGGATGTCGTCGACGCGGAGCTCACGAGCACCCTCGAAGACGTGCTCGCGGAGCTCGACGCCGAGCAGCTCACGCGGCTCACCGATGCGGCCACCGGGATCCGCCTCGGCGATCTCGGGGCCAGTGAGCGCATGCAGATCCTGTCGCTGTTTCGGGCGGTGCTGAGCGCCGATGCGTACTCGCACCTGCTCGCCATGATGAATGCCGACGACGCGCTCGACGCGGCCGCGGGTGGCGGCACCGTCTGGAGCTCCGACGAGTACACGGTGACGGTGCTCTTCGACGACGCCTCGGGCAGCGTGTTCCTCCAGCTGTCCGGAACGCAGCTCGCGATCTCGGTCGTCGTCGCGGAGGACGCCATCTTCGTCGAGCCGGAGGTGCTCGACGCCTGATTCAGGCAACTTCTGCCCCGCGCCCTAGGCTGTGCGCATGGCCGCACGCATCGAGAAGATCGATCTCCCCGGGATCGGCACCCGCCACGACCTCGTGACGGAGTCGGGAAGTCGGATCGGGGTCGTCTCGCAGCGCTCGGGAGAGCGCCAGCTCGCCATCTTCGATGGCGCCGACCCGGATGCCGCCCTCGGCACGGTGGACCTCACGGAGGCGGAGGCGGTCGGCCTCGCCGACATCCTGGGCGCCTCCGTCATGCTCGGCCAGTTGGCCGCGATCTCCACGCAGGTCGCCGGGCTGTTCACGGAGCAGCTGCTGCTTCCGCCGACCTCGCCGTTCGCGGGCGGCGTGCTCGGTGACACGCAGGCGCGCACCCGCACCAAGACCTCCATCGTCGCGATCATCCGAGGCTCCGACATCATCGCCTCGCCGACGCCGGACACGCCGCTCAAGGGAGGCGACACGATCATCGCCGTCGGCACCCGGGCCGGACTTGAATCCCTGGCGCGACTGCTCGACCGCGGCGCAGAGTAAGGCCCCACCGTGCACGAGTCGACCCTGCTCTTGATCGAAATCGGGGCGCTCCTGCTCGGTTTGAGTGTGCTGGCGCGCGTCGCCAACCGCTTCGGCTTCTCGGCCATCCCTCTCTATCTGATCGTCGGGCTCCTGCTCGGCGATGGCGGAGTGCTGCCGATCCACGCCGGCGAGGACTTCCTCGAGATCGGCAGCGAGCTTGGAGTCATCCTGCTGCTGCTCATGCTGGGACTCGAGTACACGGCGCCCGAGCTCGTCGCGAGCCTCAAGCAGGCGCGCACCGCGGGCCTGCTCGACCTCGTGATGAACGCGGCGCCGGGAGCAATCCTGGCGTTCGCGCTCGGCTGGGGGCCGCTCGCGGCGCTCGCGCTCGCCGGCGCGACCTGGATCTCATCGTCCGGAGTGATCGCGAAGGTGCTGCGCGATCTGCGTCGACTGAGCAACCGAGAGACGCCGGTCATCCTCTCGGTGCTGGTGATCGAGGACCTCGCGATGGCGTTCTACCTTCCCGTGCTGTCGGCGCTGGTGATCGGCGCGGGCGTGCTGGCCGGGGCGACGGCGCTCGTGATCGCGGTCGTGGTCGTGCTCGTGATCCTGTTCGCGGCGCTCCGGCACGGACGCAAGATCTCGGCGGCGTTCTCGTCAACCCACTCGGAGTCGCTGCTGCTGGGGGTGCTCGGGCTGACGATGCTCGTCGCGGGGCTCGCCCAGCAGGTCAACGTCTCGGCGGCGGTCGGGGCGTTCCTCGTCGGCATCGCCATCTCCGGCCAGGTGGCCGAGCGTGCCGAGGAGCTGCTCGCGCCGCTGCGCGACCTGTTCGCGGCGATCTTCTTCGTCTTCTTCGGTCTCTCGACTGATGCCGCCTCGATCCTCCCTCTCCTGCCGATCGCGGCCCTGCTGGCGCTGGTGACCATGGGCACCAAGGTGTTCAGCGGCTACCGCGGCGCGGCGATGGCGGGCATCGGAAAGCTCGGACGCTGGCGCACCGGTTTCGCGCTCGTGCCGCGCGGCGAGTTCTCGATCGTGATCGCGAGCCTGGCCGTCAGCGCGGGCATCGAGCCGCAGCTCGCGCCGCTTGTCGCCGCGTACGTCCTGATCACTGTCGTCGCCGGTCCGCTGCTCGCGCGCGTGCCGGATGCGGGCTGGTTCCGTCGCTGGGTCGCGCCGCCGCCGCCGGCTGTCGTCGCCTTCGAGTCGCGCGGCTAGGGCCGTGCCCGAATTCGCTAGGCTGTGCCCATGAAGGTCTTCTGGTTCGTGGTCTCTTTTGCGCTGTTCGTCGGCTCGTTCGCCCTGTTCGGCTACGCATTCCTGGGTCAGGAGATCTTCGCGTCGCTGGGCGCCCCGGGCTTCCCGTTCGAGGCCACGCTGTTCATCCTCGGCATCATCGTGTCGTCGATCGCGTTCGCGATCCCGTTCCACCTGCTCGAGAAGTTCGACTGACCCCCGCGCCGCTCAGGCGGCGTCGTCGAGCACGCGCGTCGTGAAGGCGTGCAGTCGCGCCTTCAGCGTGGCGGAGCGACGCGCGATCAGCGCCTCGGGCTCGGGCTGGAGCTCGTAGGGCGGCGGCGCGATCCGAATCAGGATCGAACACGCCAGGTCGGCGCAGATGTAGGTGCCGACGGTGTTTCCCGCGCGACCGGCATCTCCGGCGCGCGCGGCCGAGAACATCGTGACCTGGCCCGAGGGCTGGGCCGTCGCGCAGAGCGAGCACATCGCCGATCCGACGCGGCCATGGTTCTCCGCGGCGCGCAGCACGAGCCCGACCGGCTCGTCGTCGCGCCAGACCACGAGATACCCGCGCTGCGGCGCGCTGTGGTCGCGCCAGCCGAGATACTCGCGGTCGTCCCAGACGACCTCGTGCAGCCCCGGCATCGGAACGCGGTCGATCTCGCCTCGCGTGGCATTGACGAACGAGGCGCGGATCTCGGATGCGGTCAACGGCTTCATGTGCTCTCCAGCCTAGGCGGCTCCTCGCGAGCGCGCGGTGTCGCGGGGTCAGCCGCCACCCAGTTGGCGCAGGGAGGATATGCATCGCTCCGCGATCGTGGCATCGTGAGCGCTGTACGCATCGATTCGGAAGGATCTGACCCATGCTGACCACCACCGGCGCCTTCTCCAGCTTCTCGGTCGACGACCTCGATGAGGCGCTCCGGTTCTATCGCGATCGGCTCGGGCTCACGATCGTCGCCACCCCGATGGGGCTCGAATTGACGCTCGCAGGTGGGGGATCCGTCTTCATTTACGACAAGGGCGAGCGGCACGCCGCAGCGGGGTTCACGGTGCTGAACCTCGTGGTCGCGGACATGGACTCTGCCGTCGCCGAGCTCGCCGCCGCCGGAATCGAACTGCTGCGTTATCCGGACTTCCCCGGGCAAGGCGAGGATGGCGTGGCTCGCTCGGACTCGCCCGACGACGGTCCGACGATCGCCTGGATCTCCGATCCCGCGGGCAACGTCGTCGGGATCATCGAGGAGCGCGCGTGACCGAAGGCCGGGGGGCGGAGCGTCCGCGGCGCGGGCGGCGCTCGTCGCGCGCGCCGATCCGCGCGATGCGCCCGTTCCTCGAGTCCCGCTACCGGATCCTCGCCGTGGCGCTGGTCCTGTCTCTCGCCGGGACGGGCGTGTGGCTCGTCGCGTCGGTGTTCCAGATTCGGGAACTGGGCGGCGGCCCCGTCGACCTGTCCTATGTCGCGACGGCGAACGCGGTCGGCCTGCTGCTCGCCGTCCTGTTCGGCGGCGCGGTCGCCGATCTGATCCCGCAGCAGCGCATCCTGCTGACGATCGAACTCACGAAGTCTCTCGTGGCGGGCGCGATCGCGGCGCTGGCGCTGACCGGCACGCTGCAGATCTGGCACCTGGCGGTGGTCGGGTTCGTGCTCGGCGTCGCGGACGGCTTCTTCTATCCGGCGTACTCGGCGCTGCTTCCCGCGATTCTTCCCGCCGATGATCTTCTCGCGGCGAACGGCGTCGAGGGCACGCTGCGGCCCACGATCATGCAGGCGGCGGGTCCGGCGCTGGCCGGTGCCGTGATCGCGGCGGCATCGCCCGCGCTCGCCTTCGTCGTGGTCGCGGCAGCGCAGTTCGCGGGCGCCCTCGTGCTGACGCGCCTGAGGCCGACGCCGCTGCGGCGCTCCGAACCGGAACCCGGCGACGAGGTGGCCCTGGCTGCCGACGCCCCCGCACCTCCGTCCGCGCGCAGCGCCGTGGGGAGCCTGCTGAGAGACATCGCCGAGGGCTTCCGCTACATGGTGCGCACCCCGTGGCTGCTGGCCACCCTCGTCTTCGCCTCGCTGCTCGTGCTCGTCATCATGGGGCCGATCGAGGTGCTGCTGCCGTTCGCCGTCACCGACCAGACCGGGGGCGGGGCCGGTGCCTTCGCGCTCGTGCTCGCCGCCTTCGGCATCGGCAGCGCGATCGCCTCGCTCGTCGTCGCCTCGCTGCCGCTGCCGCGGCGCTATCTGACGGTGATGAACCTGGCGTGGGGGCTGAGCTGTCTGCCGCTCGTCGTGGTCGGGTTCACCGACCAGCTCTGGCTCATCGTGATCGCGGTGTTCATCGTCGGCGCCGGGTTCTCGGTCGGCCAGGTCATCTGGGGCACGCTGCTGCAGCGCCGCGTCCCGCCCGAGCTGCTGGGACGGATCTCGAGCCTCGACTTCTTCGTGTCGCTGCTGTTCATGCCGGTGTCGATGGCGATCGCGGGACCGATCGGCGAGTGGATCGGCTTCGGCCCCGCCTTCCTGATCGCGGGGCTCGTGCCGGCCGTGCTCGCCGTGCTCGTGATCGTGCTCGCGAGGCTGCCGCAGGACGAGCTGCGCCACCCCCTGGACGTGGCGGGCGATGCGCGCGACGGGGGCATGACCGGGCTCGGGGCCAGCGAGCTGCTCTCGCGCGAACCCGGTGCGCCGAGCGCGAGCTGAGCCAGCGAGACTCGGGTTGAATGGGAGGATGCACGCGCACCTCCTCGCCGCTCTGCGGGCCGACCTCTCGACGGCATCCTTCCGTGTCGACACGCTGCGGGAGCTCTGGGGTCCGATGGCGGATGCGGCGCTTGGACGCGGCGACCGAGTTCCGGCCGCCCGTGCGCTGGAGTCGCGGGACGAACCGGCGGCGATTCTCGCGCGGTTGTTCGTGCTCGGGATCGAGGTCGACGCCGCCGAGGTCGCCGCGGCGCTGCCGACGCTCGGTGTTGCGGGAGCCGTCGACGCGGAGCTGCTGGAGCAGCACGGCGGGCTCTGCGTCGCGACTCTCGACCTGCGCCCCTACGACGTCATCGACGCGCGCGGGGCCGCGTGGTGGTGGCTCGCGAGCGACCTCGGTGAGATGGCGACCGGGGGCGCGCTCCGGCCCGACCACGTGCTGGGCGTCGGCGGCGCCTCATCGACCCTCGCCGGGCTGCAGCTGCCGGGCCGCGTCGGCCGTGCCCTCGATCTGGGAACAGGCAGCGGCATCCAGGCGCTCCATCTGGCGCGCGAGGCCGAGGAGGTCGTCGCTACCGACATCTCGACGCGAGCCCTCGAGTTCGCCGCCATGACGGCCGGGCTGAACGAGGTGTCGCTCGATCTGCGACTCGGCAGCCTGTTCGAGCCGGTCGCGGGGGAGCGGTTCGATCGGATCGTCTCGAACCCGCCGTTCGTCATCACTCCGCGTCGGCCGGGTGTGCCCGAGTACGAGTACCGCGACGGCGGACGGGTCGGCGACGCGCTGCTCTCGGAGGTGGTGGCGGGGCTTGCGGAGCACCTTGCCCCCGGCGGAGTCGCGCAGCTGCTCGGCAACTGGGAGTACGGCGCTCGCGACGGGCTCGAGCGAGCGGTGGAGTGGGCCGAGGAGGCCGGACTCGAGTACTGGATCATCGAACGCGAGACGCAGGATCCGGCCGCCTACGCCGAAACCTGGATCCGTGACGGCGGCACGCGACCGGGACACCCCGATTACGAGCCCCTGGTGGATGCCTGGCTGGACGATTTCGAGGCGCGGGGCGTGCGCGCGATCGGCTTCGGCTATCTGCTGCTGCGCGCGCCGGGCCGCACGGCCTCCGCTCCGCTCGCTGCGCTGGCGCGCGCCGAGCGGCTCGACGCGGCGCTGGGGGATGCGGCGGCGGGTCTCGGGGGGCACCTCTCCGAGGCGCTCGCCGCCCATGACGCGATCGCCGCGCTCGACGACGACGGGCTCGCCGCGCTCCACCTGGAGGTGGCGCCCGATGTGACGGAGGAGCGCCACTACTGGCCGGGCGATGAGCACCCGACGGTGATGACGCTGCGGCAGGGCGGCGGCTTTCGACGCGAGTTCCGCGTCGGCACGGCGCTCGCCGCGGTCGTCGGCGCCTGCGACGGGGAACTGTCGCTCGGCAGCATCCTTGTCGCCGTCGCGGCGCTTCTCGACGTCGACGACGGCGCCCTGCGGGCGGAGATCCTGCCGGAGGTGCGGGAGCTGTGCCTCGGCGGGCTGCTTCGGATTCACGCCGGGGCCGCCTCGTAACCACACCGTTATCGTGCATACAGCGTCGTTTCAGCGGGCGCCCAGACGGGGTTCGTAGCCTTGTCCCCGAAAGGACGGACATGGGACTCTTCGAACGGCTGTTCGGCGGCGTTGAGCAGTCGGCGGGGTCTGCGTCACCCTCGCGTCGATCGTCGTCAACGGCGGATGAGCGGGCCATTGAGCGCTACCGCTACCTGATCCGCACCGCGCCCCCCGAGACGATCCAGCAGGTGCATGTCGAGGCCTTCGGCAAGCTGAGCGATGAGCAGCGGGCCGTCATCTACGAAGAGCTCAGCCGCGGCGCCGGAACCGGCGAACGACCGCTCTCCAGCGAGCCCGCGACTCTGGCGCGCGCCGCAACGCGCGCCGAGATGCGATCGCCGGGCTCGCTCGAGAGCTCGCTGACCGCGTCGCAGTCGGCGCCCAGTTTCGGCTCGATGGTGGCGAGCACGCTGCTCGGCACCGTGGCCGGCTACGTGATCGGCTCGGCGCTCGTGAGTGCCTTCCTGCCGTGGGATGCCGCATACGACGCGCAGGACGCGAGCGGCGACGAGGGCGCCGGAGCGAGCGCTGGCGAGGTCGGCTTCGACGACGGCTCGTTCGACAGCGCGTTCGGTGCCGACCTCGGAGGCTTCGACTTCTAGGTCGGGCTACGCCCGGGCCACGCGCTCGGCCGCCGTCTCCAGGTCGAGGCACTGGGCCACCTCGACCGCGGTGTTGTAGACGGGTCCCGACAGCGCGACGTAGACGCGGCCCGCGCAGACGACGTAGCCGATGGTCGCGGTCTCGCGCTCGACGCGGTAGATGCCCTCGACCGCCTGCGTGACGAGCAGCTCCGCGCCTCGCGTGTCGTGCCCGATGGTGTCCTTCATGGTGCCTCCCGGCTCGTCATCGTGCCGGTGCGAAGTGTGGACTCCGCGCCGATCCGGAATCACTTCCATGACACACCCGGATTCGCCGAGGAGCAAGGGTCGTACCCGAGTATTTGCCGAGACTCCACCTGTGCGTCCTCTCATGAGCCGCCCAGAGCTCGTCCAGGTTGATGTCGCAGTATCGATGTGGGCCCAGTTGGGCGCGGTGTGCATCTTCCGCCGAGTTCCCCGGTTGCCGGGCCCTCACCCCTCGTTGAACGGCCACAGTCGGCTTCTCGGCGCGTCATGCGCGCAGCGCACTGGCGTGCGCCCGATCGAAAGTGCTCCTCCTTGTTCCACTCCCACGTCCCGCCCGCAGTGCCCCTGCCCCACGACCCTGATCTGCTCCCCAACGTCGACATCGAAGAACACCACGTCTTCGGCTCTCGGCGCGCCTTTCTCGACCTCGGCCGTCGCAAGCTCGCCGTCGGCGCCGCGGCGATCTGCCTGATGAGCCTCGGCATCAACGAGCTCCCCGCCGCCGCGACCACGGTCCAGGCGGCAGAAGCGGAGGCGAGCCTGCAGTCGTTCTCCACGGGCTACGTCGCCACGCCGGAGATCGAGCGCAGCGGCTACGACGTGTCGAGCTACACCGTCGTGCAGTGGCCGATCAATCCGGGCACCGCCGTCAGCGACTACTTCGGATCCCGGGTCCCACCGTGCGCCACGTGCTCGTCGTACCACCTCGGCATCGACTGGGATGCGGAGTCGGGCAGCGCGGTCGGCGCGATCGCCGAGGGAACCGTCGTCGGCCTCGACAGCATCTCAGGCGACCTGGGGGTGCACGTCGTGATCGAGCACGAGATCGACGGTCAGATCGTCCGCAGCGTCTACGCGCACCTGCTGTCCGGAAGCGTGCCGGTGGCGGTCGGCCAGACCGTGTCGCCGGGCGACACCGTCGGACGAGTCGGCAACACCGGTCTCAGCACCGGTGCGCACCTCCACCTCGCGATGATCGACGTCGACGGCACCTTCTTCGACCCGCTGTCGTGGCTGCAGTCCCACGTCAACGTCGAGTGGGGTCAGTAGGCGCGGGTAGCCTGTCCCGGTGACCTCGCCGCGCATCCGTCCCTACGCACCCGACGACCTCGACGCACTGGTCGCCATCAACGACGCCGCGTACCCGGCGGTGCCGGTCACGGGGCGCACGGAGCTTGCCGCGCTTGCCGAGCTCGCCGTGCCGCGCCTCGTGGTGGACGACGGTGCTCCGGCCGGCTTCCTCTTCGCGCTGCCCCCGGGTCGTGACTACGACAGCGAGAACTATCGCTGGTTCAGCGAACGCGCCGAGCGCACCGGACGGGGCTTCCTCTACGTCGATCGCATCGTGCTGGCTCCTCGACTTCAGAGCCAGGGCTTCGGCCCTCGACTGTACGCGGCGGTCTTCGAGGCCGCGCGCGCCGCGGGGCACCCCGAAGTGCTCTGCGAAGTCAACGTCGAGCCGCCGAACCCGGGCTCTCTCGCCTTCCATGGCCGGCTCGGATTCCGTGAGGTCGGGCGGCAGTCGACCAAGGGCGGACGCGTCGAGGTCGCGCTGTTCGCCGCCGAGGTGCCACGGGCCTAGCATCAACACATGACCACCCCCGCGCCCACGGTGTCGATCGTGATTCCGGCGTACAACGAGGAGTCGACGATTCGCGCGTGCGTCGTCGCGGCGATCGAGCAGACGGTTCCCGCCGACGAGATCCTCGTGATCGACAACAAGTCGACCGACGGCACGCTCGCGCTGCTGCACTCGCTGCAGCAGGAGTTTCCCGCTGCGCCGCTGCGCGTCTTCTCGCAAGCCGCCGAGCAGGGGCTCGTCCCGACGCGGAACTTCGGCATGGACCTGGCGCTCGGCGAGGTGATCGGGAGAATCGACGCCGACTCGGTGCTCGAACCCGACTGGGTCGAGCAGGTGAAGGCGATCTTCGCCGACCCGAGCGTCGGCGCGGCGACCGGGCCGGTGATCTACTACGACATGCCGTTGCGGCGCTGGGGCCACCGAGCCGACGACACCCTGCGTCGCGGCATTCTGAAGCTCGCGCGCGACTACCATTTCGTGTTCGGCAGCAACATGGCCGTGCGCGCGAGCGCCTGGCACGACATCCGTGACGTCGTGTGCCGGGACGAAGCCGACGAGATGCACGAAGACATCGACATCAGCATCCACCTGTTCGATCGCGGGCACCGCGTGGTGTACGGCTCGAAGATGGTCGCCGGAATGTCGGCACGACGGCTCGACGACAGCCCGCGCGACTACTTCTACTACGTGCGCCGCTTCGACCGCACCTACGATGCCCACGGGATCACGAACCCCGCGCTTCGGGCGCCGATGGTGATCTTCTCGGCGATCTACCCGCTGCTGCACGGGGTGCGCTGGTCACGAGCCCGCCGGGCCGCCCTGCGCTGACGCCGCGAGGCGCACGCGCTATGCTCGGGGACGAACACGGGAGTCCGGTAGGCCGGGCTGAGAGGAAGCTCATCAAGCTTCGACCGTCGAACCTGATCCGGATCATGCCGGCGCAGGGAGGCATCTCTGGTTGATCGCCCATCGCGCGATTGATCGCCCGTGCACTTTCCTCAACGAAAGGGCACGATTCGTGACCACGCAATCCACTCTTCCCACCTCCGCGAAGCGGACGATCGTCTGGCGCTGGCGCGTCGTCGACGTCGTCGTGGCCGCCGTCATCGGCGTCGCCGCCGGAGTGGTGTTCTGGGCCTTCGGGCTCGCCTACTCGATCCCGGGCGACGCGCTCGGGGCGCTCCTCCCCGGGGCCCAGGGCCTGCTGTACGGCGTCTGGCTGTTCGCGGGCGTGCTCGGCGGCATCATCATCCGCAAGCCCGGAGCGGCGCTGTTCACCGAACTGGTCGCGGCGAGCGTCTCGGCGCTCATCGGCACCTACTGGGGGCCGCTCACGCTCGTCTCCGGCCTCGTGCAGGGCCTCGGCGCCGAACTGGTGCTGCTCGCCTTCCTCTACGCCAACTGGCGCGTCTACGTCGCGATGCTCGCCGGCGCGGGTGCCGGCCTCGCGGCGGCACTCAGCGAGTTCGTCATCTACTACGTCGGCGTCGAGCCGGCCTTCATGGTCGTCTACGCGATCTGCTTCGCGATCTCGGGTGCTGTGATCGCCGGACTCGGCTCGTGGCTGCTCATGCGGGCGCTCGCGGCGACCGGGGCGCTCAGCCGCTTCGCCGCCGGACGCGAGCGGACCGCCGAGGTCTAGGCACGCTCATGACCCCACCCGTGACGCACTCGGACACCGCGACGCACCTCGGTGCGCCCGCGCGTCTGAGCGCGCACGGGTGGGGCTGGCGGCACGCCGGGCGACGCGCCTGGGCGGTGCGCGCGCTCGACGTCAGCATCGAGCCGGGGGAGCGGGTGCTGCTGCTCGGTCCTTCGGGCTCCGGGAAGTCCACGCTGCTCGCGGGCCTCGCCGGGGTGCTCGGCGGTGCGGAGGAGGGTGAGACCGAGGGGACGCTGCGCGTCGACCGGGATCAGCCCGCCGCCGCGCGCGGGCGCGTCGGACTGGTGCTGCAGGATCCCGAGTCCCACGCGGTCATGGCCCGCGTCGGAGACGACGTCGCGTTCGGTCCCGAGAACCTCGGGGTGCCGCGCGACGAGATCTGGTCACGCGTGGACGCGGCGCTGGCCGCGGTCGGGCTCGACGTCGGACGCGCGCACTCCACCTCGGCGCTCTCGGGCGGGCAGAAGCAGCGCCTCGCGCTCGCCGGGGTGCTCGCCATGCGGCCGGGGGCGCTGCTGCTGGACGAGCCGACCGCGAATCTCGACCCGGCGGGTGCCCGGGAGGTTCGCGACGCGGTCGCCGAGGTGATCGATCGCACCGGGGCGACGCTCCTCGTCGTGGAGCATCGAGTCGACCTGTGGCACGACCTCGTCAATCGCGTGCTGGTGCTCGGTGCCGATGGCTCGCTCATCGCCGACGGCACGCCGGCGCGGATTCTCGAGGAGCGCGGCGCGGAGCTGGCGGCCGGCGGAGTGTGGGTGCCGGGGCGGGAGCCGCGGCTCGCATCTCGGCCAGCAGGCTCGGCCGGCCCCGAGATGGTCTCGGCCACGGCGCTGCGCGTGGCCCGGGAGCGCGGCCGCCCGCTGCCGTGGACGCTCGACGCCACGTTCTCCGCGGGCGAGACTGTCGCGCTGACCGGGCCGAACGGCGTGGGCAAGTCCACGCTCGCGCTCACCCTCGCCGGCCTCGTTCCCCCCGCCGCGGGGAGCGTCGACGCGAGCCCGGAGCTGGCGGGCGGACTGGCCGGCGCCCCGCACCGCTGGCGCTCGCGCGAGCTGCTGACCCGCTTCGGAATGGTCTTCCAGGCGCCCGAGCACCAGTTCGTCGCGGCGACCGTGCGCGAGGAGCTCGCGGTCGGTCCCCGGAGTCTGGGGCTGTCCGAGGCGGAGGTCGAGGCGCACGTCGGCGGCCTGCTCGACCGACTCGGCCTGGCCGCGCTCGCGGGCGCGAACCCGTTCACGCTGTCCGGCGGGCAGAAGCGCCGACTCTCGGTCGGCACCGCCCTCGCGACGCGTCCGCGGGTTCTGCTCCTGGACGAGCCGACTTTCGGACAGGATGCGCTGAGCTGGGCCTCCCTCGTCGAGCTCATCGACGAGGTGCGTGCCGAGGGAAGCGCGGTGATCGCGGCATCTCACGATGAGCACTTCGTGCGCGAGGCTGCCACGACGCAGCTTCGGCTGACGGCAGCCGGGGTGGGCTCATGACGGCGACGCTCGCGCCGGCGACCGGACTCGTCACGACGTCGCCGCTCGAACGGATCAACCCGGTCGCACGGCTGCTCGCGGCGTTGCTGCTCGCCGCGGTGCTCGTCATGTCGATCGACCCGGTCTCGGCGGGCGTGGCCCTCATCCTCGAGATCCCGCTCGTGCTGATGAGCGGCCTCGGCTGGCGGGGATTCTGGGCCCGCACCTGGCCGGTCTGGATCGCGGCGCCGTTGGCGGGGCTCACGGTGGCGCTATACGGGCGCGCCGGGGGCGCGGTGCTCTTCGAGTGGGCACTCATCCGCATCAGCGAGGGCTCGCTCCTGCTCTCGCTCGCGACCGTGCTGCGCGTGCTGGCGATCGCGCTGCCCGGCATCGTGCTGTTCGCCCGGGTCGATCCGACCGATCTCGCCGACGGGCTGGCGCAGGTGCTGCGCCTGCCCAGCCGGTTCGTCCTCGGGGCGCTCGCCGCGTTCCGCCTGCTGGGAGTGCTCCGCGACGACTGGCGAGCCCTCGAACTGGCCCGGCGCGCGCGCGGAATCGCCGACCGCGGACGGATCCGTCGGTTCGCCGGCATGGCGTTCGCGCTCCTCGTGCTGTCGATCCGACGGGGGAGCACCCTCGCCACCGCGATGGAGGCGCGCGGATTCGGCGGCGACACCCCTCGCACCTGGGCGCGCGAGTCCCGTTTCGGCGCGAATGGCTGGCTGCTGCTCGTGGCCACCGGCGTCGTGGGGGGCATCGCCGTCGCCGTCGCCGTCCTGACGGGAGCGTGGACGTTCGTTGTCCAGTGACCCCGACGCGCTGAGCGCGCACCTGCTGCGCGAGGTGGCACGCGCGTGCCTCGGCTCCGCACCTCGACCCGTCGTCCTGATCGACGGCGGCTCCGGCGCCGGCAAGACCACCTTTGCGCGACGTCTGCTGTCGCTCCTGGCGACGCCCGCCGGCGAAGCGCAGCTCGTGAGCCTCGACGACTTCTATCCGGGCTGGGATGGGCTGCGAGAGGGCAGCGAGATGGTGCACGCGGATGTGCTCCGCGACCGCGATCCGGGCTGGCGAGGCTGGGACTGGCAGGCGAACCGGTCAGCCGAGTGGCATCCGCTCGACCCGCAGCGGCCGCTTCTCATCGAGGGATGCGGGGCGCTGAGCGCCGCCAACCGGCGCGGTGCGAGCTTTGGGATCTGGCTGGAGCTGGAGGCGGAGGAGCGCAAGCGGCGGGCGCTGGGGCGCGACGGCATCCTCTATGCTCCGCACTGGGATCGCTGGGCCGCTCAGGAGTCCGTCTTCCGGCTGGAGGAGCCCCCGGCGCCGCTCGCCGATCTGGTCATCGATCTGAACTCGTAGCCGCGGGTTTCTCGCTACTGTGGGGCCATGGCGAGGGGGAAAGAGCAGCGGCCGGCGGAGATCCTGGTGGATCGGATTCGGGCGCGCGCGACAGATCGGATCGTCGTGCTTGTCGACGGGCCAGCGTGTTCGGGCAAGACGACGTTGGCGGACGAGATCGCGTACGCGCTCAAAGCGCAGCTCGTGCACATGGACGCCTTCTACCCCGGTTGGGGAGGCCTCGAGGTCGGCAGCTCGATCGTGTCCAGTTCTCTGCTGGCTGCCGAGTCGCCGGGCTACCACCGCTGGGATTGGGCGACGGGCAAGCAGGCCGAGTGGCACAAGGTCAACCCTCGCAAGCACCTGGTGATCGAAGGCTCCGGCGCCCTCAGTGCGGAGAACCTCGCGCTGGCGACCTATGGCGTCTGGATTCATCTTCCGCTGCTGGAGCGCCGCGAGCGCAAGCGACTCCGTGACGGCAGCCTCAACATGGAGCACTGGGACTTCTGGGCGATGCAGGAGCGCGCGTTCTACCAGCGCGAGCGCCCCGATCTCATCGCGCACACCGTTCTCGACAGCGGGAGCAACGTGCTCTCGCCCGAGAAGACGGACGACTGACTCAGGCCCAGCCGAGGCGGTGCAGCTCAGCGTCGTCGATGCCGTAGTAGTGGGCGATCTCGTGGACGAGCGTCACGTGGATCTCGTGGCGCAGCGCCTCCAGGTCGTCGCAGATCGCGAGAAGCGGCTCGCGGAACAGCACGATCCGGTCGGGGAGCTCCCCGAAGCCGTACTGGTCGCGGTCGGTGAGCGCGACGCCCTCGTAGACGCCCAGCAGATCGAGTGAGCCGTCCTCGGGCCGCGCCTCGGTGACGAACACCAGGTTCTCGAGCCCCTCGACCATCTCGTCGGGGAGCGCATCGAGTTCGTCGACGACGATCGACTCGAACTCGTCTTCGCTCAGCTCGAGGCTCATCGCGGGCCCTCCGTCGTCGCGTCGAGTGCCTCCACCAGATTCCACTGCAGTGCGCCCACCCAGTCGTACACCTCCGCCATCAGCCCCTCGCCATGGTCTCCATCGTGGTGGATGCCGAGACGCTCGGCGAGCACCATTCGGAGGTCGGTGAGCACCGGCAGCCACCGCTCGACGCTGTCCGTCGCCGCGCGCACCGCGCTGCCGGCGTCGAGGGCGAGCAGCAGCGATGCCGCGGCCGAGGACTTGCGTTCCACGAGTCCGTCGCGGGTGTAGCGGGCGAACTCGGCGGCGGCCTCGGGGTCGCCGCGATAGCCGTCCGGGAAGATCCGCTGAACGGCGGGATCGTTCCCGCTCTCGTCGAGCACGAGGCTCATGTACTGCTCGACCAGGCTGCGCAGCAGCGCGAGCTCGGGCTCGCTGAGTCGCAGTTCCAGCTCGGCGCTCTCGCCGGTGCGGATCACGTGCACCTCGACGCTCATGCGTCCGCCTTCTGCACGCTCGCCCAGAGGCCGTACTCGTGCATGGCCTCGGTGTGCCGCTCCATCTCCTCGCGCGGTCCGGTGGCGACGACGGCGCGACCCTCGTGATGCACGAGCAGCATGAGACGCTCCGCCTCGGGCCGGGAGTAGCCGAAATATGTCATGAAGACACGGGTGACGTACGGCATCAGGTTCACCGGGTCATTCCAGACCACGGTGCACCAGGGCACATCCAGGGTGACGTCCGGGGCGAACTCTTCGACCAGGACGGAATCGGGGCGACCGACGGGACTCGAACCCGCGACATCCGGCACCACAAGCCAGCGCTCTACCAACTGAGCTACGACCGCCATATGCTGCTTACGCAACTCAACGATTCTAGGGCATCCGAGACGCCCACTCGTCCACGACTCTCGTCGAGGCGGTGAGAGCCTGTTCGCTCGTCGGTCCGGGAGCGGGAACGAAGACCGCGCGGCGGTAGTAATCGAGCTCGCGGATCGACTCCAGAATGTCGGCGAGAGCCCGGTGTCCGCCGTTCTTGGCGGGCGACTGGAAGTAGACCCGCGGGTACCAATGGCGCGAGAGCTCCTTGATCGACGACACGTCGACGTTGCGGTAGTGCAGGTGCGAATCGACGCGGGGCATGTACTTTGCCAGGAACATGCGGTCGGTGCCGATCGTGTTTCCGGCGAGAGGTGCGCTCTGGTGGTCGGGGACGTACTTCAGGATGTACTCGAGCACCTGGTATTCGGCATCGGCGAGCGTGACGCCGTTCGGGATCTCCTCGATCAGCCCGCTCTCGCGGTGCATGTTCGTCACGAACTCGTTCATGTTGTCGAGCGCCGACTGGTCGGGCTTGATCACGATCGTGAACCCCGGATCGACCAGATTCAGGTCGTAGTCGGTGATGACGACGGCGACCTCGACGAGTTCGTCGACGTCGACATCGAGTCCCGTCATTTCGCAATCGATCCAGACGAGCAGATCTGATCCAGCAGCCACGCGCCGAGTCTAGTCGGCCCGACCGACGGGCTCCCGAGCCGGAAGACTATGGACGGGCGTCGATCGGCCGCGGCTCGGGCAGCTTCGGCCCCATCCCGTCGCCGCTGGACACGCGGCGGAGGCGTCGGCCGAGCCACGGCAGGCCGTGCCGGCGAACCCAGTCGAGCGTCGAGATCGGCACGCCCGCGGTGCGTCCCGCATCCGGGTGGCTCGGCATCGCGTCGACGCCGAGCTGCGTCGCGGCGGTGCGTGCGATGGCGAGATGCCCGAGGGTGGAGGGGTGGATGCGGTCCTCCGACCAGGCGGAGCGCTCGCGGAGCGCCTCGAGCCCCCACAGGTCGAGGAGCACGCAGCCGTGGCGCGCGGCGATCGAGCCGAGGTGCGCGTTGAAGAGCGCGGTGCGCTGGCGCAGCACGCGCAGCATGCGTGCGCGGCCCGGGTCGAACACGGTGGCGAGCAGCACCGTGGCGCCGCCGCGCCGCAGCTCGGCGATGCACGGCTCGAGGCTCGCGGCGAGCTCATCCGGGTCGATGCGGAACGACATGAGGTCGTTGCCGCCCACCTGGATCGAGACCAGGTCGCCTCCCATCGCGCGCGCCGCCGGTGCCTGCTCGTCGACGACGTGACGCACCCTCCGCCCGCGCACGGCCAGATTCGCGAACTCGAGGCGGGGCCCGCCCGCGGCCCGGCTGTCCGCGTCGAGCGAGAGCGCCAAGCGGTCGGCCCAGCCGAACCATGGTGCTCCGTCGCCCACGACCGGATCGCACCAGCCCTCGGTCACGGAGTCACCGAGGGCGATGAAGCGGGTCCAGGTCCGGGCTGCCACGATCACAGTGTCGCGAGGAGCAGGCCTGGTCGCCAGAGCGTCGAGTCAGGGTTTCTCGGAACGTCGACGAGAGTTCACGAAGCGGGCCGATTGTTCGAGAACGCGTCACCATGGCGTGGGCGTGTTCGGTCGATAGCATGACGGAATGACGACGCGACCCCGGCTCGGGCGGTATGGCGCAGCGGGTGCGATTGCGCTCGCGCTCGCTCTCGCGGGATGCGCGCCGGGCGATGCATCGAACCCCGTGGCCACCTTTCAGGTCGCCGGTGGGGAGACCTACCGAATCGAACTCGCTACTCCGGAACTCGTCGACCACGCCGAGCGGCTTCTCGCGGGCGAGCAGATCGCGGCCATTCCGCTCGGCACCGTCGTCCGCGACGAGGCGGGGGTCAACGAGCCGTGGTCGTGGCACATCGACCCGGCGACGCTCGAGTTCGCTGAGATCACGATCGAGGTCTGCGACGGCCTGCCGAGCTACGTCGAGGACATGACGATCACGAGCGACCAGTTCTGCCCGTGGTCGGCACAGGTGATCGCGGTCGAGCGATGAGGAAATGCGCAGCGGGCCGCGCACGTTGAGAGTGCTGTGATCGTCGACCTCTACACCTCCGCCTTCTGCGGCTCGTGTCATGCGGCGCGCGCGACGCTCGCCGAGGCGGCGCGGCTGGTGCCGGGCGCCTCCGTCGTCGAGCGCGACGTCGTCGCGTTCGCGGACGACGCGGAGCGGGAGGGCATCGTCGCGACGCCGACCGTGATCGTGCGCCGCGATGACGGAACCGAGGTGTTCCGCGCCGCGGGAGCGCCGCCCCTCGACGCGGTGCTGCGCGCGCTCGCGCTCGCGGTGTGAGCGATCCGGGTCACCGGATGCTCGGGCGATAGGGCACGCTGTCGGGATGACGAGCTTCGAGGATCGACTGACGGCGATGTGCGCTCGCGTCAACGCGCGTGCCGATGTCAGCGAGCTGTCGCTGCGGGTGACCGACCGTTCCGGCGAGATCGACGCCGCGTGGAGCGCTCCCGGGGCGCGGGCCACCCACTGCATCGCCAGCAGCACGAAGCCGTTCGCGGCCGCACTGATCCTGCGGCGGGTCGCGTCGGGCGAGCTCGGCCTCGACCAGCCGCTCGTGAGCATCGTTCCCCGCGATGAGCTCACGGGTCTCAACCGCGTCGGAGGAACCGACCGTGCCGATGAGCTGACGGTGCGCGACGTGCTGGCCCACACCTCGGGCATCCCGAACTACTATGCCGCGAAGGCGCTCGATCCGAACAGCGACATCGCCGCCGTGACCGCGGCGGATCCCGGGTGGAGCTACTCCGACGCCCTCGAGATCGCCCGCGGCATGGAGGCGAAGTTCGCTCCGCACAGCGGGCGAGCCGAATACAGCTTCACGAACTACCAGCTGGTCACGCGCGTGATCGAGGTGGTGACCGGGGTCCCGCTCGCCGAGGCGCTGACACGCGAGATCATCGAGCCGATGGGGCTTCGCGACACCGCGCTGCTGACGCCGGCCTCGCTGGAGCTGTTCGATCGCGCATCGCCGGTTCTCCATGGTCGGCAGTCATATCGCGGCGCGCGTCGGCTCGCCTCGCTCGGAGCCGAAGGCGCCCTGGTGTCGAGCACGGCCGACACGATGCGGTTCCTGCGCGCGATGCTCGACGGCGAGGCCCTCGGCGACGGCATGCTGCAGCGTGCGCTCTCCGACCGGCTCCCGATCTTCCCCGGCGCGAGCTACGGCCTCGGCGTGATGGCGCTGACGCTGCCGCGACTGCTGACCGGCCTTCCGCGTCCCGGGCTGCTCATCGGCCACGCGGGAATGACCGGGCACTTCATGTTCGGCGACCCGGTCAGCGGGCTGGCCGCCGTCGGCACGACCAACCAGCTCGCCGACCCGCGGCGTTCGATTCGGGTGCTGATCGGCGCGCTGCGCGCGGCCCGGTCGGTCAGTCGAGGCTGAGTCGCCGCCGGAACTCGTCGGTGAGCCGCCTGCGCTCCACCTTGCCCATGCGATTGCGGGGGATCGTGGCGACCCGCCCGAACACGGTCGGATGCTTGCCCGGCATTCGTTGGCGCAGCATGCGGTCGAGTGCGCGCAGGTCGCCGTTCGCCTCGGCGACGACCGCGAGTCCCAGCTCCGGAACGCCGGCCCGTCGTTCGATGACGAAGGCTGCCGCGTCGGTCACGCCCGGGAAGCCCTCGATCACGGCGTCCACGCTCGCCGGGTCGATCTTCACCCCGCCCAGATTGATGAGCTCGGAGTCGCGGCCGTCGAGAACGAGGTGGCCGGATGCGTTCAGCATCCCGCGGTCGCCGGGGTGGAACCACCCCGCCCGGAAGGAGCTGCCGGATCCCTCGTTCAGATACCCCGACGCGAGACCCGGGCCGCGATAGCGGACCTCTCCCGAGTTGCCCGTGGCAACGCCGATGCCATCCGCGTCGACGATCTCGAGATCGATGCCCGGCAGAAGCGCCCCGGTGTCGGACGGATCGTCTCCCTCGGCCAGGAGCGTCATCGAGATCCCGCCGCCCTCGGTCGACCCGTAGACGCTCTTGATGGGCACCCCGTGCTCCCGGGTGGCGGCCGCCACGAATCCGGGCGTCGGGGCGGCGCCCGCCGTGCGGATCTCCCGCAACGTGGGCAGCGTGATCGCGTGTTCGCGCAGCAGCCCGAGCGCGTGGCCGACCTGGACGGGAGACCCGGCGAGCACGGCGATGCTCATCGCGGCGGCGGCGCGCAGCGTGCGCAGGTCGATCTGGTTCATCGCCAGGTAGGGGACGCCGTGGCGCAGCGCCGCGAGGGCCGTGTGGAAGCCGCCCGTCGTCGAGAGCGTCATGAGGTTCAGCTCGACCCGGCCATCGGTCCAGTAGCTGTCGAGGTTGCTGAGCCGGTGCTCGACGGCCGCGACCGAGAGCATCGCGGCGCGCGGCTCACCGGTGGTGCCGCTGGTCAGGATCAGTCGGCACGTCGAGTCGGGGCGCGGGAAGTGCACCGCGGGCGGTCCGGGCTCTCCCCGGTCGTGGTACTCGGACACGGCGTCGTCCAGCCAGAGCCGGTCGATCGTCACGGTGAGCGCGGCGGTGGCCAGCATCCGCGCGGGGTCGGTGATCAGCACGTCCGCGCCCAGGGCGATCGGCTCCACGAGTCCGCTCAGCGACAGCGAACGCGCGGCGAGCCGGAAGAGAGCGAGGGTGACGATCCAGTCGAGCGCGGGCTCGAGGTCGATGGCGACGAGCTGGCGCGGGCGGATGCCCTCCTCGCGAAGCCGGGTCGCGACGGCGGAAACGGCGACGTCCAGTTCGGCGAAGGTCCACTGCCGGTCGATCGCCGCGAGCGCCACGCCTTCGCTGTCGTCTTCGGCGTGGGCTCGCAGCTGATGCACGGAAGAAAACATGACGCTCCGGTCCTCGGGTGTCGCTGGTGTCCGCCCCCACTGTAGGGTGAACCGACTTGCCCGTGACTTGTCCCCCCGATTCACGGGTTCACCCCGACGCTCTGTGAGGAGCCCCCGTGGCCGAGGCTGTGCCCCCGACGACCGCTTTCGGACCTCTGGCGCGACGCCGCATATCACGGACGGCCGCCGCCGTCGCCTCCAGCGGGCTGCTGGTCGGCATCGGCGCCAGCCCGGCCTGGGCGGCGCCCGCGGATGACTGCGACGTCGCGAACACAGTGACGGCTCCCGGGGAGGGGGCGGCCGAGATCCAGGCGCTGCTGGACGCGGACACCGCGACGGTCTGCCTGTCGGGAACGTTCACCCTGACGGCACCGCTGACCTTCGACCACGACCTGGTCATCTTCGGCCTCGACTCTGCGGTTCTCGACGGCGACGGGGTCACGAACATCCTGGAAGGCACGTCGGGCGCACGCCTCTCGGCGGGGTACCTGTCCTTCGTCAACGGGGTCGGCACCTCGGGCGGTGCTATCACCGTCGACGGCGACCTGGCCGTCGGCTCCTCGTCGTTCACCGGCAACCTGGCGACCGCGGGCGGCGGCGCGATCTTCGCGGATGGCGACGGCAGCCTTGAGGTTGAGATCTTCGACTCGACCTTCACGAACAACTCGACGGGGTTGAGCGGCGCTCCCGGCGGCGCGGTCTTCGCCGACGGGGAGAGCACGGTCTACATCTTCGATTCGACCTTCGACGGCAATCAGGCGGGCGAGTTCGGCGGCGCGGTCGCCGGCTACGTGGTGCTGGCCGAGACCTCGACGTTCATCGACAACGAGGCGGAGTTCGGCGGCGCGCTCTACGGCTTCGCCACCCTCACCGTCGAGTCGACGTTCGCCGAGAACGCCGCGGTGCAGGGAGGGGCGAACGCCTCCGTGTACTACGCCGCCGTGGTGGACTCGACCTTCGTCGGCAACACGGCCGAAGAAATCGGTGGCGCGCTCGTCGCCGCTGACTTCGCCGTGATCCAGAACTCCACCTTCGTCGACAACGATGGGGGCGAGGTCGGCGGCGCGCTCGCAACGGCGGGCGGCTCGATCACGTTCACCACATTCCTCGGCAACGAGGCCGACGAGGCCGACGCCGTGATGATCTTCGAGGAGGGCTTCGGCTCCGGCGAGTTCGACGATCTGGAGCTCGGCGGCAACATCTTCGCCGGGACCAGCGGCAACTCCCAGCTCCGCCTCGACAGCCCCGGCGACGACTCTGCATCGTTCACCGATCTGGGAGGCAACGTCTTCAGCACGTCCCGCGCGGCGGAGTCGGATCTCGAGCCGGCGCACGAGAGCTCGCTGTTCTCGCGTTCGGTGGAGGACATCTTCGGACCGAATCCCGCGCCGACCGACAACGGCGGTGCCACCGAGACCGTGGCGCTCGTCGCGGGAAGCCCGGCGATCGACGCGGTCCCCGACATCGACGTCGAGTGGATCTTCACCGCCGACGAGGTGTTCTTGGAGGACTTCGCGGCGTCCAGCGATAGCTTCGCCGCGGTCGATGACTACTTCGCGGTGGCTGATGACGAAGAGACCTTCGATCAGCGCGGAGTGAAGCGAACGGCTCTCGCCGATGCCGGGTCCTTCGAATACGGTGTCGCGGAGCTGGCGTCGACAGGACCGGAGAACGCGTCGCAGGCGACCTGGTTCGCTGCGGTGCTGGTGGCGCTCGGCTCGCTGGTGCTCCTCGTGTCGCGCCGCAGTCGGCGCCTTTCCTAACCGCCCGAGTCCGGCTCTTCTCGGACGCGCGCGCGTCGGGGCGTGCGGGCCGAGCGGGGAGCCCTGCGATACCCTGGCGAGGCGCCCTCGTAGCTCAGCGGATAGAGCAGGAGCCTTCTAATCTCTTGGTCGCAGGTTCGATTCCTGCCGAGGGCACATCCCGAACGCTCGCCCAGTTGCGGACCGTGCCACGCCGCGCACCGCGATGCGGTGCGGGTTCGATTCCTGCCGAGGGCACATCCCGAACGGGCGCCTCAGCGTGCCGCGGTCTCCGGCTCGATCTCGCCTTCGAGCACGATGTCGCCGTGCTCGTCGCGCGAGGAGGCAGCCGTCTGCTCGGCGGCCCAGCGCTGCTGATCGGCGACGACCGGGTCGACCGGATCCGTTTCGTACTTCCAGCGCTCGAGGTCGAGCCCGAACAGCTTCTTGGCGCGGCGCGGGTGCGCAACCCAGTCGACGAGACGCTCGCGGTACTCGCGCAGGCTCTGCTCGGCTTGGAAGCTGAAGCTCACCGAGTTGACGCGCATGTCGGCGAGCTCGTGCGCGGCCCAGTCGGCTGCCATCGCGGCGCCTGAGATCGGGAGGAGTCGCACCTGGATGTCGGCGGCGGCGGCCAGCTGCTGGGAGTGATCCTTGGCGGCGGCGGACTGACTGTGCCAGGTGGCGGCGTGCGTCGCCGCGGCGACGAGGGCGGCGACGGCCGCGGCACGTGTCTCCCGGTCGCGCTGGTCCACGAGTCGTCGGGTCGCCGAGCGGCCGATGGCCGCTCCCATGAACCCCGCGATCAGGACGGCGAAGAACGGCAGGACCGTTCCCGTCACGAATTGCTGGCCGTTCGCCGACCAGAACCATTCCACGAAGCTGTTCCACCACTGCATAGCCGCACACTATCCCCGGAATGCGCCGCATCCCGGTTGATTCGTGCGAGCGCGTCGAACTCTCGGGGGGCGCTCAGCCACGCCTCATCGCGCGCGGGCGTCGTCAGCCGTAGCGCAGGGCGTCGATCGCCTCGTCGACGTCGTCGAACTCCCCGAGCTCGGTCAGCTGCGACGCCCCGCGCGCGAGGCGCTTGCTGACCCACCGCGCGCCCGGCTCCGACGGCTCCCGGGGGTCGAGGTAGCCGAGGACCTCGCCCGAGCCGAGCACGACGCGGTGAAGCCCGCTCGCGAGCGCGACCACGCGGATCCCGTGGCGGAGGTGCCGGGGCGCGAGCTCGCCGAGTGCCGGCATTCGTTCCCGCAGCAGGTTCATGGGCTCAGACTAGGTCGAACCACCGACGATGGGGATGCTGGCGGTCGATGGCGGAAGTGCGAGATCCGCCGCCACCACCGTCTTGGCCGCGCGTGCCGTCTGCGCGAGCACGATGGCGATCAGCACGATCGCTGCGCCGAGCAGCTGGACGGCGTCGAGCGTCTCGCCGAGCCAGATCCAGGCGAAGAGGAACGCGAACAGCACCTCGCTGGAGGCGACCACGCCGGCGGCGGTCGCGGGGAGGTACTTGAGCGCCGTGAACGAGAGCAGGAATGTCACGAACGAGCCGCCGATCGCGGTGACGATCAGCGGGATCCACAACGGCAGCTCGAAGCTGCCGTGGGAGCCTCCGAGCTCGGTCGGCTGCGCGAAGATCGATGGCTCGAGCTCCCACCAGCCGCTGAAGATCGCCCAGAAGAGCGTCGCGAAGGCGCCCGTCCAGAAGGCGACCGCGAGCGGCGAGGTCCGCGTGACCTGCCGCTCTCCGATCACGAAGTAGATCGTGAGGGATGCCGCCGCGCCGAGGCCGAAGAGCACCCCGAGCGGGTTGAGACTGCTCGCCCAGATCTGGGCGACGAGGGCGAGCCCCGCGAGCACGAGGCCGATCGCGATCCACAGCCGTCGCCTGACCTTCTCGCGGAAGACGAAGAAGGCGACCAGGGCGACGAACAGCACCGCGAGGTACTCCAGCAGCAGCGTGATGCCGACCGGCAGCAGCGCGAGCGCCGCGGCGTAGCTTGCCTGCAGCAGGGCGAGGCCGAACACGCCGAGCACGGCCATGATCGCGAGGCCGCGCCAGCCGACGCGGAACCCGCGGGGGTTCAGGATCAGCAGGGCGATGCCCGCGCTGAGGGCGATGCCGAGGGTGCGCAGCAGGGTCAGCTGGGGTGCGCTGAGATCCGTCTCCAGGATCAGCTTCGTCAGGCTGCCGTTGGCGCCGAACAGGATGGCCGCGAGCAGCGCGTAGACATAGCCCATCTAGACCCGGCCCGTGCCCTGCACGGCGAGCGGCTCGATCACGGCGAGCTCGTCGGCGCTCAGCTCGAGGTTGTCGAGGGCGCCGAGGCTCGACTCGAGCTGCGCGACGCTGGAGGCGCCGATGAGCGCGCTCGTCACCTGCGGATGCCGCAGCACCCAGGCCAGCGCCAGCTGCGCGAGCGACTGTCCGCGCGCCTCGGCGATGCGGTGCAGGCCGCGCACTCGCTCCAGGTACTCCGGCGTGAGGTTCCTCTCCGTCAGCCAGCGGCCTTCGGCGGCGCGCGAGTCGGCCGGCACTCCGTTCAGGTAGCGGTCGGTGAGCAGGCCCTGGGCGAGCGGCGAGAACACGATGCTTCCGGCGCCGACCTCGTCGAGCACCGGCAGCAGCCCCTCTTCGACGGGGGCGCGATCGAACATGTTGTAGCGCGGCTGGTGGATGAGCAGCGGGATGCCCTCAGCGGCGAGCGCTGCGGCGGCTGCGCGCGTCTGGTCCGGAGCGTAGTTGGAGATGCCCGCGTAGAGCGCCTTGCCGCTGCGCACCGCGTGCGCGAGCGCGCCCATCGTCTCCTCGATCGGCGTCTCGGGGTCGGGGCGGTGGTGGTAGAAGACGTCGACGTAGTCGAGGCCCATGCGACCGAGCGAGGCGTCGAGCGAGCTCAGCAGGTACTTGCGCGACCCCCACTCGCCGTAGGGCCCGGGATGCATGTAGTACCCGGCCTTGGTCGAGATGACGAGCTCGTCGCGGTACGGCGCGAAGTCCTCGGCGAAGATGCGCCCGAAATTGGCCTCGGCGCTGCCCGCGGGCGGACCGTAGTTGTTGGCGAGGTCGAAGTGCGTGACCCCGAGGTCGAAGGCGCGGCGCAGAATCGCGCGCTGCGTCTCGATCGGGCGGTCGTCGCCGAAGTTGTTCCAGAGCCCGAGCGAGATGCGGGGCAGCAGCAGCCCGCTGCGCCCGGAGCGGGCGTAGTTCATCGAGTCGTAGCGGGTGTCGTCGGCGACATAGGGCGGAGGCATCCTGAGCATGGTCTCAGCGTAGAACCAGCGGGGCGGAACGAATCGTGCGTCGTCGTTGTTGTTTCTGGATGTTCCACCATGTTCGGAAAGTAAGGTCACTTCATGCGCACATTCGTTCTCGCCGGTGGTTGCTTCTGGTGCCTCGACGCGGTCTACCGCACGCTCAAGGGCGTGCACGACGTCGTCTCCGGCTACACCGGCGGCGACCTGGCGAATCCCAGCTACGAGGCCGTCTGCACGGGTCAGACGGGGCACGCCGAGGCCGTGAAAGTGGTGTTCGACGAGGCCGTGATTCCGGCGGAGGTCATTCTCGACGTGTTCTTCACGCTGCACGACCCGCGGCAACTGAACCGCCAGGGCAACGATGTCGGCACGCAGTACCGCTCGGCGATGTTCTACGCCGACGCGGCGCAGAAGGCCGAGTTCGAGGCGGCGCTCGCGCGGGCAGCCGAGTACTGGGATGGCGGCATCGTGACCCAGCTCGAGCCGCTCGGCATCTGGTTCGACGCGGAGGAGTACCACCAGGACTTCTTCGCCAAGAACCCGACCCAGGGCTACTGCCTCGCGGTCGCCCAGCCGAAGGTCAACAAGGTGCGCCGTTCCTATGCGGAGTTCGTGCGGGCGTCCTAGTCGCGGCGCCGTATTCGCCGGGATCTGCCTGAGCGAGACCTCCGTATCGACGGGCAGTCGAGGGGCGCCTCTGGCGCGGCGCGACGGTTCGGCGTAGCGTGCGAAGTGCACCGGAAAGGAGCTCTTCAACGATGAATGACAAGATGATGACCGGTCAGCGCTGGGTTGCCTTCGGGCCCGCGGGAGCGGTCGGTTCGATCGAGCACACCGAGGACGGCTACACGGTCCGGATCTTGGAGGATGAGGAGCCGCGGGGCACCTACCCGACGCTTCAGGTCGCCAAGAGCGCGCTGCACGCCAGCATGACTCCCGGTTCCGACTGGCCGGAGTTCCACGAGCATTGAGCACCCATCCCGCGGGCGTTTCGTTCCCCGGGAGCACAGGCCCCGGTCCCTCCACATCGTGAGGGGGCCGGGGCCTGTGTCATGTGCGACAGAGCCAGCATGGGCGCACGGATGCCGGGGTTCCCTCCGGCACGAACGGCGCCCCGGCATCCGGTCGCTCTCGCACTCGCGAGGCGAACCGCGTCGAAGGAGCCGAACATGTCCGACCAGATCACCGTCACCGGCCTCGTGGCCACCATCCCGCGCCACCTCGTCACCGGCGAAGGGCTGCCGATCACCTCGTTCCGTCTGGCGAGCACGCAGCGTCGCTACGACCGCAGCCAGCAGCGCTGGGTCGACGGCGAGACCAACTGGTTCACGATCACGTCGTTCCGCCAGATCGCCCTCAATGTGAACGCGTCCGTGCAGAAGGGGCAGCGGGTCGTGGTGACGGGCCGGCTGCGCGTGCGCGACTGGGAGAGCGGCGAGAAGGTCGGCACCACGGTCGACATCGACGTCGACGCGATCGGCCACGACCTCGCGTGGGGCACCGCCAGTTTCACCCGCTCGGTGGCGAGCAGCGTGACTGCCGAGGCCGCCGCCGACCCGCGGCCCGAGCCCGAGTCGGGCGACGAGGAAGGCGCGGCGGCGGGGGCGGCGGAGGAGGAGGCGACACGCGAGCCCGTCGCGACACCGTTCTAGGCGTCGCGACGGACGCGGGCTCAGGAGTAGTAGGTGCCGGAGCCGGCGCCCGTGATCGCGATCGCCACGATCCACCACACGGTCGTCAGAACGATCAGGGCGATCGTGACGTAGCCGAGGATGAACCCGGTGACGGCCATGCCCTTGCCGGTGCCGTCCATCGACTTCGACTTGGCGACGCCGATGTGCCCGAAGATCGCGGCCAGGACGGCAGGCAGGAAGGCCAGGAACGCCGCGACGAGTCCGACGAGCGGGATGAGCGCCCAGATTCCGATCACGATCGCCGCGATCCCGAGCGCGAGCGCCGCGATGGCCATGCCGTTCGAGGGCTTGGCGGGAAGGGGAGCGTAGGCGGGCGGTGTCGGGGGCGTCGGAGTCGTCATGACCGAGAGCGTAGGGAAAATCGCCACGGAGGCCAAGCGTCGCCGCGGTGCGCCGGAGGCGAGCGTCGCTCTAGGCTGTGAGCATGACTTCGGCTGCTCGTACTCGTGTCACGGCCGTGGCGGTGGCCGTGGGCCTCGCGTTCACCGTTGCCGCATGCGCTGCTGACGAGCCCGCGCCGATCCCCACGGTGACGGCGAGCGCGCCGCCGACGGCGATCCCGAACCCCGATCCGACGCTGCGACCGGACGGGTCGGCGCTGCAGAACCTCGACTACTTCGAGTTCGTGCTGACGGCCGCGGTCGACGACGGAGCCGAGTCGGGCGGAGCGTTCGTGGACGCGCTCGTCGAGGCCGGTTTCGAGCGCTCGGCGATGGAGGTCACGGCCGATCGCACGACCGTCAACCTCGACGCCGACAGCGTCCAGTTCTCGGTGCTGATCAACGACACCTGCCTCGTCGGCCAGTACGGCGACGACATGGGGCTGCACGTTGCGGCGTTCACGGTGCTCGCGACCGGCACCTGCCTGGTCGGGGAGACCGAACCCGTCGGCTGACCTCGCGCCCGGGCGTCAGGAGCAGGGCCTCGGCTTCCGTAGACTCGAGGCATGGCCGAATTTATTTACACGATGATCCGCGCCCGGAAGACGGTGGGCGAGAAGCTCATCCTCGACGACGTCACCATGTCGTTCTTCCCCGGCGCCAAGATCGGCATGGTCGGCCCGAACGGCGCAGGCAAGTCGACCATCCTCAAGATCATGGCGGGGCTCGACCAGCCCTCCAACGGAGAGGCGACGCTGAGCCCCGGCTACAGCGTCGGCATCCTGATGCAGGAGCCGGAGCTCGACGAGTCGAAGACCGTCCTCGAGAACGTCCAGGAGGGCGTCGGCGAGATCAAGGCCAAGGTCGACCGGTTCAACGAGATCTCGGCCGCGATGGCCGAGCCCGACGCCGACTTCGACGCGCTGCTGGCCGAGATGGGAACCCTGCAGGAGGCCATCGACGCCGCCGACGCCTGGGACCTCGATTCGCAGCTCGAGCAGGCGATGGATGCGCTGCGCACCCCGCCCGGCGACTGGCCGGTCTCGAACCTCTCCGGTGGTGAGAAGCGCCGCGTGGCGCTGTGCAAGCTGCTGCTGCAGAAGCCGGACCTGCTGCTGCTCGACGAGCCCACCAACCACCTCGACGCCGAGAGCGTGCTCTGGCTCGAGCAGCACCTGCAGAAGTACACCGGCGCCGTCATCGCGATCACCCACGATCGGTACTTCCTCGACAACGTCGCCCAGTGGATCGCGGAGGTCGACCGCGGCCGTCTCTACCCCTACGAGGGCAACTACTCCACCTACCTGGAGAAGAAGGCCCAGCGCCTCGAGGTGCAGGGCAAGAAGGACGCCAAGCTCGCCAAGCGCCTCGCCGAGGAACTCGACTGGGTCCGCTCGAATGCGAAGGGCCGCCAGGCCAAGTCGAAGGCGCGACTCGCGCGCTACGAGGAGATGGCGACCGAGGCCGAGCGCACGCGCAAGCTCGACTTCGAGGAGATCCAGATCCCCGCGGGTCCGCGTCTCGGCGCCGTCGTGATCGAGGCGAAGAACCTCAAGAAGGGCTTCGACGACCGGGTGCTGATCGATGGGCTGAGCTTCAGCCTGCCGCCGAACGGCATCATCGGCGTCATCGGCCCGAACGGCGTCGGCAAGACCACCCTGTTCAAGACGATCGTCGGCCTCGAGCCGATCGACGGCGGCGAGCTGAAGGTCGGCGACACGGTCAAGATCAGCTATGTCGACCAGTCGCGCGCGAACATCGACCCGAACAAGAACCTCTGGGAGGTCGTCTCCGACGGCCTGGACATCATCACGGTCGGCAAGACCGAGATCCCGTCGCGCGCCTACGTCAGCAAGTTCGGCTTCAAGGGGCCGGACCAGCAGAAGAAGGCCGGCGTGCTCTCCGGTGGTGAGCGCAACCGCCTCAACCTGGCGCTGACGCTCAAGGAGGGCGGCAACCTGCTGCTGCTCGACGAGCCCACCAACGACCTCGATGTCGAGACCCTGCAGAGCCTGGAGAACGCGCTGCTCGAGTTCCCCGGCTGCGCGGTGGTCATCACTCACGATCGCTGGTTCCTCGACCGGGTCGCGACCCACATCCTCGCCTACGAGGGCACCGAGGAGAACCCGTCGAACTGGCACTGGTTCGAGGGCAACTTCGCCGCCTACGAGGAGGACAAGATCAAGCGCCTCGGCCCGGATGCGGCGAACCCGCACCGCTCGACCTACCGCAAGCTCACGCGCGACTGATCGCTCGCGCACGCAGAAGCGCCGGCCACCTTCGGGTGACCGGCGCTTCTGCGTGCGCGGCGTGTTCGCGGTCGACGCGACCGCACGAAAAAGGCCGCCCCGGGTTTCCCCGGAGCGGCCTTTCTCAGTTCATCGCGCGGCGTGAGCCGCGGTCACGAACGAACTGCGTCAGTTGGCGAGAAGGCCCTCGAACGCGTCGGGGTACTCCTCGAGCCACGCGTCGATCGCCTCGGCGTACTGGCCCTCGCCGTACTCGTTGACGACGAGGTTCTCGAGCGCGCCGTACTGGGCGTCATCGAGCTGGATGTTCGCGATCAGCTCGGCGGCCTCGGGGTGCTCCTCCGAGAAGCCGGCGGTGCCGAGGAAGTGCAGGCCCTCGGAGCCGCCCATGGCGCCTTCCGGGTCCTCGAGCGTCTTGATGTCGAAGGCCGCGTTGGCCCAGAACGGACGCCACAGCGTGACGACGATGTCCTCCTGCGCGTCGATCGCGTTGCCGAGCTCGGTGAGCATGGCGGCGGTCGACGAGGTGACGAGCTCGTACTCGCCCTCCAGTCCGTAGGTCGGGATCATCGTGTCCTGCGTGAGGGCGGTGAGGCCCGCGCCCGGCTCGATGCCGGTGATCTTGCCGTCGAACAGGTCGCCGTTGCCGGCGAGGTCCGCGATCGAGTCGATCTCGGTGTAGGTCGGGACCGCGATCGTCAGGCTGGCGCCCGCGTAGTAGGTGCCGAGGTCCTCGATGTCGTCCCCGTACTCCTCCATGTAGGCGGCGTGGGTGACCTCGGACCATGCCGAGGGGTAGATGTCGACGTCGCCGCCGGCGAGGCCGATGTAGAGCGGAGCCGCCTCGGTGAGGGTCTCCATCTCGACGGTGTAGCCGAGCTTCTCGAGCTGGTCCTCCAGGAGGTACGCGGTGCTCAGGCCGTCGGTCCATCCGGGGATGAAGCCGAGCGTGATGGTGCCCTTCGAGTCGCCGTTGTCGGATCCGGCGTCACCGGTCTCGGCGGTCGCGCAGCCGGCGAGGCCGACCGTGAGGGCGAGCGCACCTCCGATGACGGCGCTGCGGCGCACAGTGTGTCCATTCAGCATGTGAATGTCCTTTCTCTGGTTGTTCCCGGCGATGCGGGCTTGGCAGCGCTCCACGGAAGTTCCGTCGAGCGCGGATTGGGGGAGCGGCGCCTAGCCGGCGCTGCGTGCCACGAGCTCGGCGCGCGCGCTGCGACGGCGCGCGACGATGGCTCGCAGCGAGTGCGGGTGCTCCGCGGGGGTTCCCAGGGCCGAGGTGACGCGGTCGAGGAAGATCGCGAGGATCACCACGCCGAGTCCGGCTTCGACGCCCATCGGGACGTTCAGGGTCGAGATCGCCGCGACGACGTCCTTTCCGAGGCCGTCGGCTCCCGCGATTCCGGCGATGACCGCCATCGAGAGCGACAGCATGATCACCTGGTTGATGCCGCCCATGATGGTGGGCGCCGCGAGGGGCAGCTGGATGCCGCGCAGGATCTGTCCCGGCGTCGCACCGAAGGCCTGGCCGGCTTCGACGCGCTCGGCGTCGACCCCGCGGATGCCGAGCTCGGTGAAGCGCACTCCGGGCGGGAGCGAGAAGATGATCGTCGCCACGACACCGGGAACCACGCCGATGCCGAAGAAGATGATCGCGGGGATCAGATACACGTAGGCCGGCATCGTCTGCATGAAGTCGAGCACCGGGCGCAGCACGGCGCGGGCCGCGGAGTTGCGCGCCATGAGGATGCCGAGGGGCACCGCGATCACGATGGCGATGAGCGCCGCCACGAGAACCAGCGCGAACGTCTGCATGGCAGAGACCCAGACGTCCATGCCGAGAATCAGCAGGAACGAGATGACCGTGCCGACGGCGAGCTGCCACGAGCGTAGCGCCCAGCCGATCAGGGCGAAGACCGCGATCAGAACGAGCGCCGGAATCCAGAGCAGCACGTCGGTCAGCGAGGTGACCATCCAGTCGAAGCCGGTGTCGAGACCGTCGAACACGATCGCGAGGTTGTCCTTCGCCCAGTCCAGGCCGGTGTCGAACCATTCGCCGACGGGAATGCGGAACCAATCCATCAGCGGGTCTCCTTCGCTTCGGTTGCGGAGGCTTCGTCGGCGACTCCCGGGGCAGTGGCGAGCAGCTCATCGATCTCCGCGGCGGGCACGGGGATCACGATCTCGCCGGTCGCGGCGTCGCCGGGGCCGAGAGCGGCCAGCAGCGTCACGCGCGGGATGACGCCGACGAGGCGTCCGTCAGAGTTGACGACCGCCAGCGGGAGCGGCGACTCCACCGAGGGAACGAAGAGATCCATCAGGACCGCATCGACCTCGACGGACTGCGGCACCGGGCGGATCACGCTGGCGAGCGAGCGCTCGCCCTTCTGGACGAGCTTCATGGCGTCGCGGTCGCGCACCATGCCGAGCAGCTTGTGATCGCGGCCGGTCACGTAGACGGCGGAGGAGTACCCCTCGCGCATCGCCTTGAGCGCGGTGCGCGGGCCCGCGGACTCCGAGACGGCGAGCCGCGGCTTCTCCATCACGTTGCCGGCGGTGAGCACGCGCGCACGGTCGACGTCCTGCACAAACTGCTCGACGTAGTCGTTGGCGGGGTCGGTGAGGATGTCCTCCGGCGTGCCGATCTGCACGACGCGACCGTCGTGCATGACGGCGATGCGGTCGCCGAGGAACATCGCCTCGTTGAGGTCGTGGGTGATGAAGATGATGGTCTTCTGCAGGGTCTCCTGCAGTTCGAGGAGCTGCTCCTGCATCTCGCGGCGGATCAGCGGGTCGAGGGCGCTGAACGCCTCGTCCATCAGCAGAACGTCGGTGTCGGCGGCGAGGGCGCGGCCGAGGCCCACGCGCTGCTGCATTCCACCGGAGAGCTCGGAGGGATACTTGTCCTCCCAGCCGGCGAGACCGACCAGTGCGGTGGTCTTGCGGGCGCGCTCCAGGCGCTCCTCGCGCGGCATGCCCTGGATCTCGAGGCCGTAGGCCACGTTGTCGAGCACCGTGCGGTGGGGGAGCAGGGCGAAGTGCTGGAACACCATGGAGATCCGCTTGCGGCGGATCTGGCGCAGCTGCTCGGCCGAGATGCCGGTGATCGGGTCGCCGCCGATCGTCACGGTTCCGGCGGTGGCGTCGAGCAGGCCGTTCAGCATCCGGATCAGGGTCGACTTGCCGGAGCCGGAGAGGCCCATGACGACGAAGATCTCGCCGCGCTTGACCTCGAAGCTCGCATCGATCACGGCGGCGGTGGTGCCGAGCGAGACCTCGTCGCGGTGCGCGCCGGTGCGGAGTCGTTCAACAGTTTCGGTTGTTCGGCGGCCGAAGACTTTGAAAAGTCCGTCCGCCTTCAGTGCAACAGTGTCGGTCACGTCATCCTGTGCCTGCGCGCGTCAGCGCCAGGTCTCGGGTTGCGGTCCGGGCACGCCGTGCGGACGCCTGCGATCATCTGCAAGCGAGGGACGTCACATCGAGTGACGTCGCGCATCGACATGCCATACGCTCGCCGCCACGGGGGCGGCGATCGCGGCCTGGGTGTCAGGGCTCACTCCACGGTCGTGTCGGACGCGTCGCCGGGAGGCCGTCAACTAACGTAACAGAGCCAGGCAAGCCCTGACCAACCGTGGGCGCCATCGAGTCCGGATCGAGACCTGGCGTTCACTTCACGTTTCGAACGGAGCCGTCCACCATGACCCGACTTCACGTGCCGATCGCCTTGCGCTGGGCGGACCTCGATGCCTACGGGCACGTCAACAACGCGGTCATGCTGCGGCTGCTCGAGGAGGCCCGCATCCAGGTGTTCTGGGCGGACAGCGCCGCAGGCCACGAGGCCGGCGACGCCCCCGCGACGGCGCTCATCGACAACGGCGATGGCGCGCAGACGCTCTCGCTGATCGCGCGGCAGGAGATCGAATACCTTGCCCCGGTCCCGTACTTGCGCAAGCCCATCGATGTGCAGCTGTGGATCGGGCGACTCGGCGGATCCAGCCTCGAGGTCTGCTACGAGGTGTGCTCGCCGGTCGGCGCGGAACCGCAGATCGTGTTCGCGCGGGCGAGCACGACGATTGTGCTCGTCGACGCGACCACGATGCGACCGCGCCGCCTCACCGAGGCTGAGCGCGAGACGTGGTCCGCACACGCGGAGGACCCGATCGAGTTCGTGAACCGCCGCTGAACCGCCGACCGGCCGCGTGAACAGGGCCTGGCCGCACCGGGTCAGTCCAGGAACTCGGGCACGCGGATCATGCCCTCCTGCGCCACGCTCGCGGCGAGGACGCCGTCGCGGGAGTAGATCCGGCCCTGGGCGAGTCCGCGCCCGCCGATCGCGGTGGGCGACTCCTGCACGTACAGCAGCCACTCGTCGGCGCGCGCGAAGCGGTGCCACCACATGGCGTGGTCGAGGCTCGCGACCTTGAGTCCGGGGTTCGACCAGGCGACTCCGTGCTTGCGGAGCACCGGTTCGAGGATGGCGTAGTCGCTCGCGTAGGCGAGGGCGGCGCGGTGGATGTTCGGGTCGTCGGGCAGTGGATCCTGCGCGCGCATCCAGATGACCTGGTGCGCCGACTTCCTGCCGTCGGGCGCCAGGTAGATCGGCTCTTCGACGTGACGGATGTCGAAGGCGCGCCGGTTCGCCCACGCGCGGGCGAGCGGGTGGTCGACGTCTTTGAGAAGCTCGGCGACCGTCGGCAGGCTTTCGGGATCGGGGATGTCGGCGGGCATCTCGATCTGGTGGTCGAAGCCGGGGTCGACGTCCTGGAAGGAGGCGATCATCGACAGGATCGGCTCACCCGACTGGTAGGCCTGCGTGCGCCGAGTCGAGAACGAGCGGCCGTCGTGGATGCGATCCACCGAGAACGTGATCGGCTGCGTCACATCGCCGGGTCGGAGGAAGTAGCCGTGCATCGAGTGCACGAAACGGTCTTCGGGCGTCGTGCGAATCGCGGCCATGAGCGACTGGGCGAGCACCTGCCCGCCGAACACGCGCCCGTTGGGCATCCACTCGCTCGGTCCGGTGAAGATGTCTTCGCGGGTGCGGGCACCCGTGTCGGAAAGGTCGAGGGCGGCCAGGAGTCCCGACACAGCATCGCTCATGGGTTGTAGTTTAGGAGCAGATGAGCCGTTCCTTCACGCTGACAGACCTCCCCGCCCTCGACGATCTGCAGACCTTCCTGGCGCGCGCCGCGCGCATCGAGGACGGTTCCGTGCGCCTGGTCGCCGCCAACGGCGTGCTCGCGGTGTATGTCGCGATCTTCTACCCCGTCGGACTGACCGATGATGCGCCCACGGTGCTGGGGCTGCGCGTCGCCCGGATCTCGAGCGACGACACCTTCGACGCAGTCGTTCCGCTGGCCGCGCTGCGCCAGCGGCTGGAGAATGTGCAGGCGGACGCCGCGCGCGCCGCCAACCCCGAACTGTTCACCGCGACGCTGACGCTGCCGATGGAGGCGCCGAGCGTCACCTGGGCCGCGATCTCGCCGCCGCGCGGAGGGTGGGCGCCGATCGGATCCATCGACGCGCGCGTCCTCGACGCCGCCGCGCGTGCCGGGATCGATCAGGTCGCCGAGGCGCTTCCCGATGGGGCCGGTGAGCAGATCGTGCGCACGGTGCGCACCGAGGTCTGGGGGCGCGAGATCCCGGGCGCCGAGCACATTCCGGCGGGCGCCGCCTTCGCTGCGCTCAGTCTCGGGTTCCTCGGCGGCGCGAGCCTTGACGGGGCCGCGCCGGTCGAGGTGTTCGAGACGGGGACGTGGACGCGCCTCAGCTCGCCGCGCGGCCACGTGCTCGTGAAGCGTCGCGCCTGGACGCTGTCGCGGTAGCCCGACTGCTCAGCCGTAGTAGCGGATGAATTCGAACACGGTCGAGAAGACGATCGACATGATCACGATTCCGACGACCAGCGACACCGCGTGCACCGCGATCGTCGCCCAGAGGGGCGCGAGCCCGCCGCCGGTGCGACGGCGCACCACGACCGAGCGCCCGATCACGTAGACGAGGTTGCCGCCCGCGACGAACACGAACAGCATCCACGGCCAGGCGAACGGCTGCGGTACGCCGCGGGCCTTCAACTGTTTGTGGTCGAAGTAGGCGCCCAGGACCAGGATCGCGGTTGCGACGATGCCGAGTAGCACGGTGGACAGGTAGCCCGGGTCGGTGAAGAGGGCGAACTGCGCCGCTGGATCGCTGGGGTAGAGCAGAGAGATCGTCAGGATGCCTCGCCAGTCGATGAACATCGCAGGAATGACGCTCAGCAGCGGTACGAGCGCGATCACCCAGATCCACGGTGTGCTCGTGCTGGTGCCGGCGGGGGCGCGAAGCGCGGTGGTGGCGTCGACGGTGTACGGAGTCTGATCGGTCACGGGCCGAGCCTAGAGGTCACCGCGCGGAACCTGAGAGAGCACACGCGACGAGATCAGAGCCGCTCGGCAACTGTGCGGCCGGCGGTGCGGCCGGTGAACAGGCAGCCCCCGAGGAAGGTCCCTTCGAGCGAGCGGTAGCCGTGCATGCCGCCGCCGCCGAAACCGGCGGCCTCGCCCGCGGCGAACAGGCCCGGAATGGGCGTGCCGTCGGCGGTGAGCGCCTGACCGGTGAGGTCGGTCTGGATCCCGCCCAGGCTCTTGCGTGTCAGCACGTGGAGCTTCACGGCGATGAGCGGCCGGTGCCGGGCGTCGAGGATCTTGTGAGGCTTCGCGACGCGAATGAGGCGGTCGCCGCGGTAGCGCCGCGCACCGCGGGCGGCGGTCACCTGTGCATCTTTGCTGAACGCGTTGTCGAGCTCTCGATCGCGCGCCTCGATCTCGCGTCGGATCGTCTTCGTGTCGAGCTCGATCCCGGGTGAGAGCCGCTTCATCCCGGCGAACAGCTCGTCAAGAGTGTCGGCGACGATGAAGTCCTCGCCGTGCTCCTTGAACGCCTCGACGGGGCCGGTGGCGCCCTTCGCGAGGCGCTGCCGAAGCAGTTCGAGGATGCTCTTGCCCGTGAGGTCGGGGTTCTGCTCGCTGCCGGAGAGTGCGAACTCCTTCTCGATGATCGACTGCGTCAGCACGAACCAGGAGTGGTCGTGCCCGGTCTGGCGCAGGTGCTCGAGCGTCCCGAGGGTATCGAAGCCCGGGAACAGCGGCACCGGCAGCCGGTTGCCGGCGGCGTCGAACCAGAGGCTCGACGGGCCGGGCAGGATCCGGATGCCGTGGTCGGCCCACACCGGATCGAAGTTGGTGATGCCCTCGACGTAGTGCCACATGCGGTCGCCGTTGATCAGCCGCGCGCCGGCGCTCTCGGAGATCCCGAGCATGCGTCCGTCGACGTGGGCGGGGACCCCGCTGAGCATCTGCTTCGGGGGAGCGCCGAGCCACTCGGGCCACTGCGCGCGGACCAGGTCGTGGTTGCCGCCGATTCCGCCGCTGGAGACGATCACGGCGCTGGCTTCGAACTCGAACGGGTCGATCTCGTCGCGATTGCTCGCCGCGCCTCGTGCCGCGTCATCGTCGGCGAGGATCTGCCCGCGCGCGCCCACCACTGCGCCGTCGCGCGTGATCAGCTCGTCGACGCGGTGACGGAAGCGCAGCTCGACGAGCCCCGCCTCGACGCCCTCGCGCACGGCGCGGATGAACGGCTCCAAGATGGCGGGGCCGGTTCCCCACGTGACGTGGAAGCGGGGCACGGAGTTGCCGTGCGCCGTGGCGGTGTAGCCGCCGCGCTCGGCCCATCCGACGACGGGGAAGAACGAGACGCCTTTCTCGCGCAGCCAGGCGCGCTTCTCGCCGGCGGCGAAGGCGAGGTACGCCTCTGCCCAGCGACGGCCGTGCTCGTCCTCGTCGCGGTCGAATTCGGCGCTGGCGAACCAGTCCTGGCGGGCGAGCTCGTGGCTGTCGCGGATCCCCATCCGGCGCTGCTCGGGGCTGTCGATCAGGAAGAGGCCGCCGAAGGACCACCACGCCTGACCACCCAGGCTGGCTTCGGGCTCCTGCTCGAGCACGATCACCTTCTTGCCGGCGGCGACCAGTTCGCCGGCGGCGACGAGTCCCGCGAGTCCGGCTCCGACAACGATCGCGTCTGCCTGATCGGTCACTCGCGAACCCCCCACTTCCTCGATGCGCGTTGGCGTTCCGAGACTACCGGGGCGAGACGCGGGGGAAGCTGGGCGCGCCTAGTCGGCGGCGATTGAGAGGTGGAGCGTGTCACCTTCGACCCGATCGAGTTCGGCCGGCGTGACGAAGAGATCGTGATGCAGGAGTCGGTGGACCCGGACGAAGCCGGCGCGGAGAAGGTGGTGGGCCTGTTCATCGGGGATCGCATCCCCGCCGAGGATGGAGCGCAGCTCGTTGAGCATGTCGGACGAGCTCTCATCGACGTGCTGGCCCTGGTCGGTGACCGCCTGCGGGTCGCCGATGCTGACCGCGCTGACCGTGCCCACGCGCTCGCCGGTCATGTCGACGACGGTCATGCCCTCGCGCACCTGATCGATCGTGTCCACCGTGCTCACGTCCTTTCGGCCCGCAGTCGTGCGACTCCGCACGATGTCCTCACGATAAGCGGTGCGCATGACGTGCTCCGATCTTGACGGCCGCTCAGCAGGGGTTACTCAGCGCGCAATCAGATTAGCGGAGGAATTCTCAGGCGTCGAGCGTGTTGACCATCGCGTGGGCGGCGCGCTCCAGGTAGCTCCAGAGCGTCGCCTCGTGCAGCTGCGAGAGCTCGAGGCTCGTCATCGCCGTGTGCATGTGGGCGAGCCAGCGGTCGCGCGCATCCGGGTTGACCTTGAAGGCGGCGTGGCGCATGCGCAGGCGCGGGTGGCCACGCTCCTCGCTGTAGGTCGTCGGCCCGCCCCAGTACTGCTCGAGGAATCCGGTGAGGCGCTGGATCGCGCCTTCCAGGTCCTCCTCGGGATACATCGGACGCAGCACCTCGTCGTCCTTCACGCCGACGTAGAAGGCGCGCACGAGCTTCTCGAACGTCGGCCGGCCGCCGACCTGCTCCCAGAAGTTGCCGCCGACGGCTTCGCCGCTCGGGCCGGATCGGAGAGTGACGGGGTTCTCGGTCATGATTCCTTCGAGGTCGAGCGGCGGCCGGGGGAGGGTCGCGGGATCGGGACCTGGGCGGTCTTCGGCGGGCGAGCGCCGCGCACGGATGCGGCGCCCTCGTAGCCGGTCAGCACGGTGGTCGTCAGGGCGGGAAGGCGGACGCCGAGGTCATCGAGCGCGCGCTTGAGTCGCGCGCGCAGTTCGCGGGCGACATCGTCCTTGCTGCCCGAGTGCGTCTTGACGACGAGGCGGACGACGATGCCATCGCCGGAGATGGACTCGATGCCCCAGAGCTCGGGTCGCTCGAGAATGAGCCGCTTCCACTTGGGCTCCTCCGAGAGCTGGACGGCGGTGGCGAGCATGTGATCCTCGACCGTGTCGATGTCGGCGTCGTAAGGCACCTGCAGGTCGAGCACGACGCGGGACCAGCCCTGCGAGAGATTGCCCACCCGCGTGATCTCGCCGTTGCGCACGTACCAGAGCGTTCCGTTGACGTCGCGGATGCGGGTGACGCGGATCTCCACCGACTCGACGATGCCGGTGGCGGGGCCGAGGTCGACGACGTCGCCGACCCCGAGCTGGTCCTCGGCCACGAGGAAGATGCCGCTCAGGATGTCGCGGACGAGGTTCTGGGCGCCGAAGCCGAGGCCCGCGCCGAGCGCCGCGGTGATCAGGGCGAAGGCCCCCGTGGCGTTCGGATCGATGGCGGAGATGATCAGCACGAGGGCGACGATCACGATGACCGCGGTGATGATGCCGGTCAGGATGCCGCCGAGGGCGCGGGTGCGCTGCACGACGCGCGCGGCCGCGACGGGGGAGGCGGGGAGAAGCTGGGTGTCCTCGATGCCCTGGCTCTTCTTCACGCCGCTGACCACGCGGTGGACGACGCGTCGGATGACGAAGGTCAGGACAACACGCACGATGATGGAGCCGAGGATGATCGCGACGATCGAGATGGGCGTGCCGAAGCGTCCGTCGAGGATGGCTTCGACGCTGGCCCAGAAGGCGCCCCAAGAACTGAAATCCATGTCGGGCCTCAGCCTAGTTCGCCGTGCCGCGAGTTGCTCCCGGATACCCCTAGGGGTATAGTCGGGCCATGACTTTGAAGCGTGTGGTGATCATCGGCGGCGTCGCGGGCGGAATGTCGGCCGCGACACGCATGCGTCGCCTCGACGAGTCCGCCGAGATCATCGTGTTCGAGCGCGGGGGCGAGGTGTCGTTCGCGAACTGCGGGCTGCCGTACCACCTGAGCGGTGTCATCGCCGAGCGATCCTCGCTCGTGCTGCAGACCCCGCGAGGCCTGGGCGCGCGATTCCGGCTCGACGTGCGGGTGCGCTCAACCGTGACCGCGATCGATCCCGTGACGCGCACCGTCTCGGTGCTGCCCGCCGACGGTGCGGCGTACGAGCTCGGGTACGACAAGCTGATTCTGGCGACCGGCGCGTCGCCGATCCGCCCCGAGATCCCCGGCGCCGATCGGGCGCACGTGCTGCGCGACCTCGACGACCTCGACCGGATCGTGAGCGCCCTCGACGACGCTCCGCGCACGGCGGTCGTGCTCGGCGCCGGCTACGTCGGGCTGGAGGTGGCCGAGAACCTCGCCCACCGCGGCGTCACGACCTCGGTCGTCCAGCGCGACCCGCAGATCCTCACCGGCTTCGACCCCGAGATGGCGCAGCCGGTGGCGTGCCAGCTCGAGGGCAACGGGGTGCGGCTTCACACCGGGGCCACCGCCGTTCGGATCGACGCCGACTCGGTCACGCTCGACGACGGCACCGAGGTGCCCGCCGAGCTCGTGATCTCGGCCATCGGAGTGCGCCCCGAGACCGACCTGGCTGTGCGCGCCGGGCTCGAGATCGGGCCGCGCGGCGGTGTCGCCGTCGATCACGAGCTGCGCACGAGCGACCGTGACATCTACGCGATCGGCGACGCGGCCGAGAAGGCGGATGCGATCTTCGGCGGAACGCGCCTGCTCGCGCTCGCCGGACCCGCCAACCGGCACGGCCGGCTGGTGGCCGACTCGATCGCCGGACGACCGATCTCGGCGCGCCCGTCCTACGGCGTCGCCATCGTCTCGGTGTTCGGCCTGGCCGCCGCCTCCGTCGGCGCGAGCGAGAAGCAGCTGCGTGCGGCGGGGCGCGCCTACCGGGCGATCCACACGCATCCGCAGCAGCACACCGGGTACTACCCGGGGGCTCGTCCCATCTCGCTCAAGCTGCTCGTCGATCCGGTCGACGACGCGATTCTCGGCGCGCAGGCGGTAGGGATGGAAGGCGCCGACAAGCGCATCGACGTCATCGCGACCGCGATGTCGAGCGGTCGCACCGCCAGCGAGCTCGCGGAGCTCGAGCTGGCCTACGCGCCGCAGTTCGGCTCCGCCAAGGACCCGGTGAACATGCTCGGCTACGTCAACGAGAACCTGCGCGACGGACTCGACCGCACGATTCAGTGGCACGAGCTCGAGGGTGCGCTCGCCGCCGGAGCGCGACTGATCGACGTCCGGGCGCGGGGCCAGCTCTCGGAGGGCTCGATCCCCGGCAGCGCCTGGATTCCGGTCGAGGAGCTCCGCGCGCGCGCCGACGAGCTGAAGGGCGGCCCGATCGTGATCCACTGTCGTGTGGGCCAGAGCGCTCACACCGCCGTTCGGCTGCTGACCGAGCTCGGCGTCGACGCCGTCAACCTGGACGGCGGCTACCTGACCTGGCGCGACGGAACCGCCGCGCGCGACGCCGCCGCAAGCATCGCGGCCGCCTGACCCCCTGGAGAGGACCACCCATGCAGAGCATCACCCCCACCGACCTCGCCGCGCTCGGCGACACCGCCACGATCGTGGATGTGCGCGAACGCGACGAATACGACGCGGCGCACGTGCCGGGCGTCATCCACGTCGCCCTCAGCGAGCTCACCAGCCGCTTCGCCGAATTGCCCGACGACCGTACCCTGTACGTCATGTGCCTCTCCGGTGGACGCAGCGTGCAGGCGACCAACTTCCTGACCGCCCAGGGCCGCGACGCGGTCAACGTCCTCGGCGGCATCACCGAGTGGTACCACGCAGGACTGCCGATCGAGAGGAGCGCGGCATGAGTGACCAGGCCGACGCAGCGCGGGCCATCGTGAATCGCCTGAAGCGTGCCGAAGGGCAGCTTCACGCACTCGTGACCGCTGTCGAGAACGGCGGCGACTGCCGCAGCGTCGTGACGCAGCTCTCGGCGGTGTCCTCGGCGCTGGATCGCGCCGGATTCGCGATCATCGCCTCCGCGCTGACGAACTGCGCGACCCTCGACGAGGAGGAACCCGGTCCCGATGGTCTGAGCCGGGCCGAGCTCGAGAAGCTCTTCCTCACGCTCGCCTGAGACCGGGTTCGTCCCGAACTACTGCGCCTGGCTGTCGCGCTCCTGCGCCTTCAGGGCGCGCTCGACGCCGGCGAGCTGCTCGATCACCAGTCGGCGCAGCGCGGGCACCACGGGGTGCGCATCCAGCCAGCGGTGCGTGGTGTCGACCAGCTCCTGGCTGACGATTGGCGGATAGAAGCCCTGGATGATGTACGACGCGATCTGGTAGCTGCGGTTCGTCCAGACGTCGACGAGCGCGTCGAAATACGGCTCCATGAGGCCCGCGAGATCGCTCGTGTCGTTGACGTGCTGGTAGCCGACGCCGGAGCTGCGCAGCACGACGTTCGACATCGTCGCGTCCGAGATCGCCGCCTCGAGGGCGGCGCGCTTGCCGGCGAAGGTGGGCAGCGTCGCACGCGCGCGAGCCGCGGCCTGCTGGCCGTTCGCGGTGTTGTCCTTCTCCAGCGCCGCCGCGATCTCGTCCTCGCCGGCCTCGCCCACGAGCACGAGCCCCTCCAGGAGCTCCCACGCGAGGTCGGTGTCGATCTCGAGGTCGTCCAGCGCGATCGACCCGTTCAGCAGGCCGCGCAGCGCCGTCGCGTGCTCGGCGGTGGAGGCGAGGTTCGCGAAGAACTTGACGAACTGGAACTGGGCGTCCGAGCCGGCGTCCGCCTCGCTGGCGAGGGTCCACAGGGCATCGCCCACTTGGCGGATCGTCTCGTCCCGGATCTCCGGCGCGACGTAGGCGCGCGCCGCGGTCGACAGCTGTGTGAGGGCGAGCCGCATCGTGGTCGACTCGGTCTCGGTGGCGATGTTGTTGAGGACCAGCTGCACGTAGTCGCGCGGAGCGGCCTCGGCGTCGCGGGTCGCATCCCACGCCGCGCCCCAGACGAGCGCGCGCGCGAGCGGATCCTCGATGTCGGCCAGGTGCGCGATGGCGGTGTCGAGCGACTCGTCGTCGAGTCGGATCTTCGCGTAGGCGAGGTCGTCGTCGTTCAGCAGCACCAGGGCGGGCTTGCTCAGCCCGACCAGCTCGGCGACCTCGGTCTCGGCCACTGCGTCGAGGTCGAGCTCGACGCGGTGGGTGCGCACGAGCTTCGTGCCGGCGCCGGTCTTCTCGTAGAAGCCGACCGCGAGGCGGTGCGGGCGCAGCGTCGGGTAGTCGGGGTGCGCCGACTGCAGGATGCGGAAGCTCGTGATTCGGCCGTCGGAGTCCGTCTCGATCTCCGGCTTGATCGTGTTGACGCCGGCCGTCTCCAGCCACAGCTTCGACCAGGTTGTCAGCTCGCGGCCGCTCGTCGTCTCGAGCTCGCGCAGCAGGTCGGCGAGCTCGGTGTTGCCGTACTCGTGCTTGCGGAAGTACGCGCCGACACCCGCGAAGAACGCGTCGATGCCGACCCACGCAGCCAGCTGCTTGAGCACCGAGCCGCCCTTGGCGTAGGTGATGCCGTCGAAGTTGACCTGCACGTCTTCGAGGTCGTTGATGGTGGCCACGATCGGGTGCGTCGAGGGCAGCTGGTCCTGGCGGTAGGCCCAGCTCTTCTCCATCGCCTGGAAGGTGGTCCACGCCTCGGTCCACTCGGTGGCTTCGGCCGTCGCGATGGTCGAGGCCCACTCGGCGAACGACTCGTTCAGCCACAGGTCGTTCCACCAGCGCATCGTGACCAGGTCGCCGAACCACATGTGGGCCAGCTCGTGCAGGATCGTGACGACGCGGCGCTCGCGGATCGCGTCCGTCACCTTCGAGCGGAAGATGTAGGTCTCGGTGAAGGTGACGGCGCCCGCGTTCTCCATCGCACCCGCGTTGAACTCGGGGACGAAGAGCTGGTCGTACTTCGCGAAGGGGTACGGGTAGCCGAACTTCTCCTCGAAGTAGGCGAAGCCCTTCTTCGTGATGTCGAAGACGTAGTGCGCGTCGAGGTACTGCATGAGCGACTTGCGCGCGTAGACGCCGAGCGGGATGGTGCGCCCGCTCGCGCTCTGCAGCTCGTCGTGGACGGACTCGTAGGGTCCCGCGATGAGCGCCGTGATGTAGCTCGAGATCCGCGGGGTGGGCTCGAAGGTCCAGGTGGCGGTCTCGCCCTCGACGACCGGCTCGGGACTGGGGGAGTTGCTCACCACGCGCCAGGTGGCGGGGGCGGTCACGATGAATTGGAAGGTGGCCTTGAGGTCGGGCTGCTCGAAGACCGGGAACACGCGACGGCTGTCGGGCACCTCGAACTGCGAGTAGAGGTACACCTCGCCGTCGACCGGATCGACGAAGCGGTGCAGGCCCTCGCCGGTGTTGGTGTAGTTCATGTCGGCGACGACGCGCACGACGTTCTCGGCGGCGAGGCCGTCGAGCTGGATGCGGGTGCCGTCGGCGGCGCTCGTCGCGATCGACTCGCCGTTGAGCTCGATCGAGTGCACCGCGGTGGTGATCGCGTCGAGGAAGGTGCTGGTTCCCTCGGTCGCGCGGAAGCGGATCGTCGTGTCGGCCCGGAACGTCTCGGCGCCGGTCGTCAGATCGAGGGCGATCTCATAGCTCTCGGTCTGCACCTGCGCGGCGCGTTCCTGGGCTTCGACTCGGGTGAGGTTGTCGGCGGGCACGCGGGACTCCTTCGGATGCGTTCAAGCGGCGCACATCGCGCCGACGATCCACCCTAATCGCGCAACTCGGGGAAGTCGTGACGATGCGTCAACGGTGCTTCGCGAGTTGCCCCTCCGCCGGCGTGACCGCGTCCTCCGCGCCGATCATCTTGTCGTCGCGTCCGCTCGCGAGCGCGGCCTCGACGTCGTCGAGAGTGTCGTGCAGCATCGCGACGAGGCGCGTATCGGCGTCGGGCACGCAGGCCTCGGCGATGCCGAGCACCGAGGTGCGCACGATCGAGACGGCTCCGTGGCGAGCGAACTGAGCACGATTGAGCCGCACCTGCGAGAGGTGGAACTCCGCCCAGGAGCGAGCGTCCGGCACCTCGTCGAGGGCGGCCTCGGCCTCGTTGCGCACGTCGGCAGGGAGATCTTCGCGCTCACCGAGCTCACGCAGCAGCAGCAGGATGCCGACCGCCAGCGCGTGCTGCCGATCCATGCTGGCCACCGGGATCGCCGAGATCGCGGCGCGGAGAGCGATGCGAAGTCCGAGGACGTCGTCGCCGCGGGCGCCGACGACGCGGGGGATGTCGTGGATCAACTGGGAGCGGTGCTCGTCATCGACCAGATCGTTGACCCCGCGGGCCATGGCCGCCAGCACCGGGTCGGTGCACTTGGGATGATCGCTCCAGCGCTCGCCCGCCAGGAATGACGCGAATTCCATGAAGCAGGCGCCGGAACGCGGAGTGAAATGCCGACCTCGCGAGAGATTCGGCAGCAGTTCGGGAACGAATTCGGTTCTACGCATGGGGTTCTCCCGTCGTCCGTGACCCGATTCTCCCCCCGCGCGGGGGGCGCTGACAAGGGGGCCTTCGGCCCCGCCCTAGACTGAAAACAGGAACCGAAGGAGCAGGATGGCCGCCGACCAGCCGATCGTTGCCGAGCCCGTCGCGGAGTCGGGCTCGGAGCGTCGCCCGCGCTCGGCGCTGCCCTGGATCCTGCTCGCGGTGGGCGGCGCCCTCCTGCTCGCCCTCGGCATTGCGGTGGTCGCCTTCCTGCTGCCGACCGCCGTCGGCACCGCGAGCGATCCGACGGTGAGCGTCGAGCAGTTCGATCGCGCCTATGCGACGGTCGACTGCGACCTCTTCAGCTCGGTGACGACGGAGGAGTTCCGCGAGATCTCTCACGGCAGCGACGACCACGGCATCTTCGACTGCACCACCTGGGAGGCGATCGCCGCCGGGTATACCGTCGACGGCGAGTACCTGTACGTGCTCGAGGTGCTCGACGCCGCGACGGAAGCCGACCGGGCGATCGTGCACACCCGCGAGACGGATCTGCGGGATGCCGCGGAGTACGACTACACCTACACCCTGGTGCCGAACGTCGACGGCGTCTGGGTGATCGACTCGATCGTTGAGACGGAGAACTGAGCGTGCGGATTCACATCGCCACCGACCATGCGGGGCTCGATTTCAGTCGTGAGCTGCAGGAGCACCTGCGCGCGCAGGGGCACGACGTGATCGACCACGGTCCGCAGAGCTACGACCCGCTGGATGATTACCCGGCATTCTGCATCGGTGCGGCGCGCGGTGTCGTGCGCGACCAGACCGCGGGTGTCGAGGCGCTCGGGATCGTGTTCGGCGGCTCGGGCAACGGCGAGCAGATCGCGGCCAACAAGGTCGAGGGGGCTCGGGCGGCGCTCGTCTGGAACCAGTCCACCGCGCAGCTCGCGCGAGAGCACAACGACGCCAACGTCATCGCCATCGGCGCCCGTCAGCACGAGTTCGACGAGGTCGTCGCCCTGATCGACACGTTCATCTCGACCCCGTTCCCGGGCGAGGAGCGTCACGCGCGCCGCATCGCGCAGCTCGCTGAGTTCGAGACCACGGGCGCGATCGCCGGGCACGAGATCTCCTAGCCGACCGTGCCCGAGGGCCACTCCGTCCACCGCATCGCGCGGCAGTTCGCGCGCCACTTCCTCGACGTGCCCGTCGCGGTCTCCTCTCCTCAGGGGCGCTTCGCCGCGGGCGCAGCGCAGCTCGACGGTCACACGATCGTGCAGTCGCGCGCGGTCGGCAAGCAGATGTTCCTGGAGTTCGAGCACGGGCTGTGGCTGCGCATCCATCTCGGCATGTACGGCGCGTGGGACTTCGCCGGCGAGATCGACGTCGATGACACGCTCGCCTCGGCGAACGGACGGATGGGGCAGACCAACCAGCGCGGCACGGTCGTCGGCAGTCACGAGGACTCGCCCTGGTCGATCGGGGCGCCGCGCCGGGCCCGGCTGCGCATGTCGGAGTCGGAGAAGCTCGGCGCCGAGCTCGAGACCTTCCCCCCGGAGCCGGTGGGGCAGGTGCGGGTGCGGCTGCTGACCTCCACCACGGTCGCCGACCTGCGCGGCCCGACCGCGTGCGAGGTGCTGACCGCCGAGGAGGTCGACCGGGTGCTCGCCAAGCTGGGCCCGGATCCGCTCGTCGACGACCTCGCCGAGGCCGAGGAGCGCTTCGTGGCCACGGTGCGCAAGAAGCCGACGGCGATCGCGCTGCTGCTGATGGATCAGTCGGTCGTCGCCGGGATCGGCAACGTCTACCGGGCCGAGCTGCTGTTCCGGGCGCGGCAGAGTCCGTTCACCCCCGGCCGCGACGTGCCGACGGACACCGTGCGGGCGCTCTGGCGCGACTGGGTGCACCTGCTGACGATCGGGGTCGAGACGGGCCAGATGCTCACCATGGATGGCCTCGACGACGAGGCGCACGCCCGAGCGCTCGCCAGCCGCGACGACCGGCACTGGGTGTACCACCGCACGGGGGAGCCGTGCCGCGTGTGCGGCACGCCGATCGCCATGCGCGAGCTCGGGGGACGCAAACTGTACTGGTGCCCCACCGACCAGGCCTGAGGAGTCTGCCGTGCGCTACACCCCGTACTACCTGATGACCGAGCCGGGTGAGGTCGCTCGTCTCGTGCGCGAGAACCCGTGGGCCACCTGGACCTCGCCGGCCGCGAGCGGCCTCGTCGCCTCGCACTACCCGACACTGCTCGACGAGGAGGCGACCGCCGCATCCGGCGAGCTTGTGCTGCTCACCCACTTCGGCCGCCCCGATGAGCGCGCCCACGAGCTCGGGCAGCACGAGATGCTCGTGATCGTGCAGGGCCCGCACGGCTACATCTCTCCCAGCTGGTATCCCGACCCGAGCGACCTGGTGCCCACCTGGAATCACGTCACCGCCCACCTCTGGGGCGTGCCCGAGATCCTGAGCGACGAGGAGAACTTCGCCGTGCTCGGTCGGCTGGTCGACCACCTCGAGCAGCACGTGCCCGAGCCGCGCTCCCTGCAGCTCGACGAGACCAGTGCGCGCCACATCGCCACCGGCACCATCGGCGTGCGTCTGCGCGTGACGCGCTTCGACGCCCGTGCCAAGCTCAGCCAGAACCGCACCGCCGAGGAGCGCGAGCGGATCACCGCCGAACTCCGCGGCGACGGCCACTACGCGCACCCCGGCCTCGCCGACGAGATGGCGCGCCAGGCATGACGCTGCTGCTGCGCCGTGCCCGCCTCGTCGGCGCCGGGGATGAGCTCGTCGACGTGCTCGTGCGGGAGGGGCGCGTCGCGGCCCTCGCCCCGCGGGTGGAGGCCGATGCCGCGACCGAGGTGATCGATCTCGACGGGCGCTTCGTGCATCCGGGGCTCTGGGACGGCCACGTGCACTCCGGCCAGGTCTCGATGGCGGCGCGGCGGCTCGACGTCAGCGGAGCGGACTCGGCGGCGGAGGTGGTGGCGCTCGTGCGGGCCCGTCTCGACGTCGCTCCGCCGGCGCCGGGCGACGTGCTGCTCGGCTTCGGGTTCCGCGACGGGCTCTGGCCCGAGGAGCCGCAGCCCGAGGATCTCGAACTGGGCGAGCATGCCGTCTCGCTGGTGAGCGGCGACGTGCACACGGTGTGGAGCAACCGGGCGGCGCTCGCCACCATCGACCGGGGCCCGGACGACTGGTGGCTGCGCGAGCAGGACGCCTTCGACGCCAACATCGCCTTCTCGGTGGTGCCGGAGGCGGTGCTCGACCGCTGGGCGATCGAGGACGCCGGCGCGTGGGCGCGACGCGGCATCGTCGGCATCCACGATCTCGAGATGGAGGATGCCCCCGGAGCCTGGGCGCGGCGGGTCGCCGCCGGGTTCGGCGGGCTGCGCGTGCGCGCGGGGGTCTACCCGGCGGGGCTCGACGCGGCCGTCGGCGTGCGCACCGGGGTCGCGATCGAGGGCACGCGCGGTCTGGTCGAGGGCGGCAGCTTCAAGCTGTTCACCGACGGCTCGCTCAACACCCGCACCGCCTGGTGCGCCGAGCCCTACCCTGACCTCGAGGGCGCCGAGGCGTTCGGGCTGGCCACCTACGAGCTCGACGAACTGGTGGCGCTCGCTCGCGAGGGGCTCGCGCAGGGACTGGTGCCGACGATCCACGCGATCGGCGACCGCGCCGTCACGATGGCGCTCGACGTGTTCGCGGCGCTCGGTCCGCTGCCCGGCGGGGCGCGCGGACGGCTCGAGCACGCGCAGCTGGTCGCCGCCCGCGATCTGCCGCGCTTCGCGGAGCTCGGGGTGGTGGCGAGCGTGCAGCCCGCGCACGCCCTCGACGACCGCGACGTCGCCGACCACTTCTGGGCGGGCCGCACCGACCGCGCGTTCCCGCTGCGGGCGCTGCTCGACGCCGGAGCCGAGCTCGCGCTCGGCTCGGATGCGCCGGTCGCCGCCCTCGACCCGTGGCGGACGATCTCGGCAGCGGTATCGCGCACCCGCGACGGGCTCGCACCCTGGCACCCGGAGCAGCGCATCACGACGGCCGAGGCGCTTGCCGTCTCCGTCGGCGGCGGGCCGGCGCGCGTGGAGGTCGGGGGAGTCGCCGACCTGATCGTGCTGGAGGCCGACCCGCTCACCGCATCCGGCGAGCAGCTGGCCTCGATGCCGGTCGTCGGTACCCTGCTCGGCGGCGACTGGACCCATCGCGCCCTCTGACCACCGGCACGGTGCCGCGACGACGAAGGCCGCACCCCGAGTGGGGCGCGGCCTTCGTGCGGGCGGGTGCTACTTGGTCGCGAGGTGCGCGAAGAGGAACCAGCGGTCCTTCTCGAGCCCGCGGGCGATCTCGATCGCCACATCCTGGCTGACCAGGTCGAGCTCGTCGAGCTCGTCGATCGCGGTGCGCACGGTCTTCAGCGTCGCGTCGATCGCGGCAATCACCTCGGCGATCGTCGCGTCCGCCTGCTGGAATCCGGCGCTCAGCTTCGGAGTGGTGGTCTTCGAGCCGACCGTCTGAACGCGCGCGTCCAGCGGCAGGCCGAGTGCGACGACACGCTCGGCGGCGTTGTCGGCGTACTCCTGCGCGTGCGCGACGACCACGTCGAGCAGCTCGTGCACGGCCTGGAAGTTGGCGCCGCGCACATGCCAGTGCGCCTGCTTGCCGTCGATGGCGAGAGCCTGCAGATCGACGACGATCGGAGCGAGGAACTGGGCGACGCCCGACGACACGTCGGGGTCGATGGAACTTTCGGGGACTGCCTTCACGTCTGTCATGTTCGCTCCTTGTGGGTTGACGACAGATACAACGCTAGCCACCGCGGAAGATTCCGCAACGAAGGCAAGGCAGTCCTCAGCGGAGTTGCCGCACACTCCGAGCAATCGTCCGGACATTGTTCAGGCGCTGCTCGTAGCGGATCGCGGCGGCGATGAGCAGCGCACCCGCGATCCCGACCCACACCCACCACGGCACCGCGTTGTAGACGAGGGTGAGCTGGTTCCAGAACTGGGTGACCAGGTGCCACAGCAGCACGACGCCGCCGATCACGAACGGCGCCTGGAGCTTCGCGAACAGGCCGATGGCCAGCACGGCGAAGGAGACCACGCCGATGCCGATCACGCGCCACAGCGGGTCCTCGTCGTAGGCGGCGAGCAGCGAGGGGACGAGCAGCACCGCCAGCCCCGCTCCGAGCTGCGGCCAGCTTCGGGACTCGGGTCGGCGGTGCAGAGCGATCGACCCGCGGATGAGCACGGCCGCCGCGAGCGGAACGGTCACCCATTCGAGCGGATCTGCGACATCCGTCGTGATGAGGACGAGGCCGCCCAGCGCGCCGAGCCCGAACGCGGACCACGAGAACGCCCGAGCGCCGTGCGCGGGCGGCACGAGGAAAACGAGCAGCGAGATCGCGGCGAGCGCTGCCACCGAGGCGAGAGCGATCGGGTCGAGGACGGCTGGGGAGCTGCCGATCGCCCCCGCGAGCAGGGCGACGACGGTCGCCGTGCCGACGAGGTAGCCGACGAACCGATCGGCGTGGGTGCCGATGCGCGACGAGTCGGCGCCGGAGACGGCGCCGAGTGCGAGCGCGGCGAGCGCAGCCAGCGCGACGACGAGCGTGCGCGCGGGCGACGCGTCGGTGGTGACGATCGCCGACGGCACCAGCGCCAGCAGCAGCGCGGCGGCGATCAGATACGCGACGCTCGGCGGGGCGACGGCGGCGTCGCGCCGCGGTGCGCGCCAGTGGATCAGGGCGGCGACCAGCAGGACCGTCCCCGCGACCGGCAGCGTGTACGGCTCGACCTGCATGGTGTCGCTCTGCCACAGCCGCGACCACAGCGCCGCGGCGCCGAGGGCCAGGGCGACCCAGCCGAGGTGCCTCCGCGGGGAGCGCGACTCGAACAGCCCGTCGGGCGAGATCGCGACAACCAGCGCGATGACGGCGGCGGGAAGCAGCACGATCCACGGGTCGACGCGCGGATCGGCGATCGGCGTCACCAGGGCCACGACCGCGATCGCGCCCGCACCGAGGTCGGATGCGAGCCGGAGCCGGCCGTGCCCCGCGATCGCGAACGCGAGCCCGGCGATCACCGCGGCGAGCAGCGCGAATTCGACGCTCAGCGCGATGGCGCCCTCCGGAATGCGCGCGGCGGCGGCGAGCGGCCAGACGATCGCCGCCGCGATCCCGGGCAGCAGCAGTGCGGCGACGAAGCGCTCGGAGGCGAAGCGCGCGGTCCCGCGACGCGAGACCCAGACGATCAGTCCGGTCAGCATCACGGCGCCCGCGACCGCCATCAGGCGCAGCCCGTTCGCATACTCGCGGCCCACGCCGCCGACGCCGGTGGTGACCATCATCGCGGCCAGGCCGGTGCCGGTGGCGACCCAGAACATGGCGCGCCGTTCGAGGGTGCCCAGGATGCGATCCGGAAGCGTGGCGCACAGCACGACGGCGAGCGCGGCGACCGCGGCGACCGCGGCGGCCGTGGCCGTGTCGAGCACCGGGGCGGCGCGGAAGTCGCCGAACTCGCGCACGAGCGCCCCGGCGAGCACCGCGCCGATCGCCAGCATCGCGGCATCGGGGAGGATGCGCACGTCGCCTCGAATCAGCCCGCGGCCGACCGCGAGGGCGACCATCGCGAGCAGGCTGCTGGTGATCCACGCCTCCGGTGTCGTCCACGAGGCGAGGTAGGCGAGGGTCGCGCCGACGATCGCACCGCCCGCCAGCGAGATGCGGGCGCGCTCCGGATGCCCGCGGCGCACGACGAGAACAACGATCGATACCCCGGCGATCAGCCACCACAGCAGCAGCACCAGGCCATGAATCAGGGCGAGCGGGGCGGCCAGGGCGGCGACCACGAGTGCGCCCGCGACGAGTGCGGCCCGGCGCCGGACGAGCACCCGGTCGATCAGCCACACCCCCGCGGCGAGCGCGACGACGCCAGCCAGACCCAGGATGCTGGCGACGGACTCGCTCTCGATCGCATCCGCACGCGTGCCGAGGGCGACACCCTCGCGGCCGAGGAGGGCGAACTGGGTGCCGGCGGCGAAGGCCGCGATCGTGAACGCGACGAGGGCGGCGAAGCTGCCGAGCCCGATCGCCACGAACATTCCCGCGGCGGCGACGCCGCGGCGTCCCGCGCGCACCCGGCGCAGAATCAGGTCGCCGGCGATCGCGAGCGCGGCGGCGACCAGCAGCGGACCCGAGAAGGCGAGGTCGAGGTTGTCGTCACGCGCCGCGGCGTTGAGCGGGGCGACGATCAGCACCGCGACGGCGCCACCCACCGCGACGCCCGCCAGAACGCGCGTCGCCGGGCGCGCACCCCGCACGCTCAGCGCGGAGGCGGCGAGGGCCCCGAGGACGAGTGCGACCCCGGCGAGCGCGAGCGCGCCGACGAACTCGCGACCGGGTTCGTCGACCGCGACGAATCCGCCCGCGATCGCCGCGATGAGCCCGAGCAGCAGCGCGCCGATCATCATCAGGATGCGTTCGGCGATCCCGGCGCGGCCGCGCTGGCGCTCATCGCTCGGGATGAGCAGTCGGTGGGTGAGGGCCGTGAGGATTCCGGCCACGGCGGCACTGTAGCCGCGGAGGGCGTCGTCGTCGAGCGGCAGGATCTCGGTCGTCACCCCGAGACCGAAGACGAACACCGCCGGCGCCACGAGTGCGTGCCCGGCGATCGACGGCACGCGCAGCAGGGCGACGCGGCTCCACACGATGAAGAACGCCGCACACAGGGCGAGCGCAGACCCCCAGTACAGCGCCTCATCGCTCGCGGCGACGCCGAAGAAGTCGTTCTCGCGGATCGCCCAGGCGTCCAGCACCACGAGCAGCGCGCCGAGAGCGGCGATGCCCTCGGCGGTGCTGGTGAGACCGCGTCGGCGCAGCGTCGAGGCGACGATGATCGCGGCGACGGTGACGGCTCCCACGATGAGGGAGCGCGCGACGACCCCGTAGTTGATGAAGGCGTAGACGAGCCCGAACACCGCGAAGGTCGACAGCAGCGAGACGCCGATGACGACAAGCGTGATCTGCACGCTCGAGCGGCGCGGCCGTGCCGGGGCGGGTGGCGTCGGCGGGGCGGCTGCGGCGGGGTGCTCTGCGGCGGGTGCTGCTGCGGGCACCTCCGCTGCCGGCTGAGGAGCGGTCGTCGATTCGGGCGCCGCTGCAGGCTCGGCGGCAGCCGCGGGCGCGGAAGCAGCCGCGGGCGCGGAGCGTGCGGCGTCGCGACGGGCGGCGCGCATCCGTTCGATGAGAGCCGCGCGCTTCTCGAGGGCGGCAGCGGCGTCCTCGGAGGCAGCCGCGAGCTCGTGCGCGAGCGGGTCGTCGAGGTTCAGCCCGCACCGGCCGCAGGTGAGCGAGGTGAGCGGCGTCAGGCACGCGGGGCATCGCCCCAGGTCGCGCAGTTCCTGCGCCCGGGTGCCCAGCTGCGACTCGCTCAGCGGTGAGGATGAGTTTGACTCGGTCATCACCGCTCACGTTAGCCCGCGCCGGGCGAAAGCGCGTCAGATTTCAGTCGCGCCGTCGCGGCACGGTCTGGCGGGGTGCGATCAGGCGGCGGTGTGGCGACCGGCGCGGCGATCCAGAGCGTCATTGATGTAGTCAATGCTCCAGGTCTGGATCTCGGCGCGGTCTTCCTGGATCCGGTTGGTCCAGGCCATGCCGTTCCACCAGCGCAGCTGGGGAATGCCGAGCGGGTCACGGTACCAGCCAGCGGGAATGGCGGGGCTGGACGGGGTAATCGTCGTCACGGGGGTGCTCCTTCGCGGGAGAAGCGGGGATGGAGTGTCCACGACGGGGATCGTGGTAATCCGCATGCTATACCCCCCACTACGGGGGGCGCGAGGGTTACTTGGGAATTTCTCAGCGCCGAGCGTGCGTGACTCCGCGGCGCAGGTTACGCGACGGCGCCCGCGAGGTTGTGCGACCAGGTCTGGAACTCGGCGCGGTCTTCCTGGATGTGGTTCGTCCACGCGATGCCGTTCCACCAGCGCAGCTGGGGGATGCCGAGCGGGTCGCGGTACCAACCGGCGGGGGCGGCGGGCGTCTGGGGGGTGACGACAGTCATGAGGGTGCTCCGGGGGGATGGGTGTCGCGGCGTGGGGCGCCGCGACGGCGTCGGGGGGTGAACGTCTCCGAAGGTACTCCGGGGGAGACAGAGTCCCCCATCCCCAGAGCGGGGGGCAAAAAGGAGGACGAATCGGGGTACAAATGGAATCGGAGCGAATTGAAGCCGAGAAACACTCCGCAGATTCGCCGATTCCGTGGGACTTCCGACCCTCGGACCGGGGCGCCGTCGGCGTCACGATGGAGGCATGGCCGTCATCGAAAACTCCAAGCTCGCGATCGTCGGCGCGGGCGCCGTCGGGACCTCACTCGCGTTCTCTGCGCTGCTGCGCGGCAGCGCGCGCGAGGTCGCCCTCTACGACATCCGCACCGACAAGGTCGAGGCCGAGGTGCTCGACCTGGCGCACGGGACCGCCTTCACCGGGGCATCGCGGATCACCGGCGGCTCCGACATCGGGGTCGTGCACGGCGCGAACGTCGTCGTCGTGACGGCGGGCGCGAAGCAGGAGCCGGGCCAGTCGCGCCTCGACCTCGCGGGCGCCAACGTGGCGATCCTCCGTGACCTCATGCCGGCGCTCGTCGAGCAGGCACCGGACGCGATCTACATGCTCGTCACGAACCCGTGCGACGTTCTGACCGTCGCGGCGCACCGGTTCGGCGGGCTGCCCGCCAACCGCGTGTTCTCCTCGGGCACGGTGCTCGACTCCTCGCGCCTCAAGTGGCTGCTGGCCGAGCGGGTGGGCGTCGCCCCGTCGAGCGTGCACGCGATGATGGTGGGGGAGCACGGCGACTCGGAGTTCCCGCTCTGGTCGCAGGCCCGCATCGGACCGATCCCGATCCGCGACTGGGCTCCCGCCGGCCGTCGGGCGCTGGACGGCGCCGAACTGGACCGCATCGCCGACGACGTCGTGCACGCCGCCTACAAGGTGATCGCAGGCAAGGGAGCGACCAATTACGCGATCGGCGTCTCCGGAGCGCGCATCGTCGAGGCGATCCTGCGCGACGAGCACGCGATCCTCCCGGTGAGCTCGATCCTGACCGACTACCACGGCGTCTCCGGCGTGGCGCTCTCGGTGCCGACGATCGTCGACTCGTCCGGCATCGCCGAGGTGCTGCCGCTGCCCTTCAGCGACGAGGAGACGGCGCGCTTCCAGGCGTCCGCGGAGGTCGTCGCGACGTCGATCCAGACGCTGGGGCTCGACTAGCGCCGACGCGCACGGAGCAGGCGCCGCGAGGACTCCAGCACCGCCGCGGCGTCGGGGCGCCGAGCAGGCTGTCGCGCCGTCATGTCGCGAAGCAGGGGGCGCCAGGCGCGGGGCACGCCGCGTCCGACGACCGGATCGCGTTCGAGCCGTGTTGCCATCGACTCCCGGAACGGACCCGGGAACTCACGACGTCCGGTGAAGAGCTCGAGCAGGACGAGCCCGAGCGAGTAGATGTCCGTCGGGGTGCCGACGCTCTGCCCCGTCGCCTGCTCGGGGCTGAGGTAGGCGGCCGTGCCGACCGCGACATCCGAGTCGCCGGGGGTCGATCCGCCGATCACCGCGATGCCGAAGTCCGTCAGCCGGGCTCGGCGCCGCAGCGACGGCGTCCCGTAGTCGACGAGCATGATGTTCGTCGGGGTGACATCGCGGTGCACGACCCCGTGGGCGTGGATGTAGGCGAGCGTCTCCGCGACCTCGAACCCGAGCTCGCCGATGGCGCGCGTGCTCAGCCGGTGGGCCTGAGCCGCATCCTGCAGGGTCATTCCCGAGACGTACTCCATCACGAGGAACGGTCGCGGGTCTTCCTGTTGCGAGAGGTCGACCCCGGCGTCGATGACTCCGACGATCCCGTGGTGGGCGAGTCCGGCGAGCGCCCGAAGCTCGTCCCCGTGGCGTTCGAGTTCGCGTGCGGTGCCGGCGTGGAAGAGCTTGATCGCGACGGGTCGACCCAAGGTCTCGTCAACCCCGCGAAACACCGTGGCGCTGCCCCCGCGGCCGATCCGCTCGAGCGGACGGTAGCGGCCGAGCAGCAGCGGCGCGTCGAATGCTGCGGCCGCATCCGCTCGCCGGCTGGGGCCCTCGTGTGGCTCGACGGCTCGCACCGATCGACTCACCCCCTCAGCTCGACGTCACGCCGTGCGCAACGCGAGGCGTGGTGGAAGACTAACTTCCTGAGACCGCGTCGACTAGTGTCGCGATGCGAAGGAGGGCATCGTGTCCACAGCAACCGCCGATGTTCGACGGCGCAACAACGTGCGGGTTCGCGGGCGGGCCGGCGCGCGACCGATCGTGTTCGCGCACGGGTTCGGATGCAGCCAGGAGATGTGGCGGCACGTCGAGGTGGCGTTCCGGGATCGGTTCACGACGGTGACCTTCGATCACGTCGGATCGGGCGGCTCGGACCTGAGCGCCTACGACCGGGGCAAGTACGACTCGCTGCACGGCTACGCCGACGATCTGCTCGAGATCCTGGATGAGCTCGACCTCACCGACGTGGTGTTCGTCGGGCACTCGGTGAGCGCGATGATCGGCGTTCTCGCCTCGACCCGAGACCCCTCGCGGTTCGGTTCGCTCGTGCTCGTCGGCCCGAGCCCGCGGTACGTCGACGACGGCGACTACGTCGGCGGGTTCAGCGAGTCCGACATCGACGGCATGCTGGACACCCTCGACGCCAACTATCTGGGCTGGTCGTCGGCGATCGCCCCGGTCATCGTGGGCAATTCGGAGCGCCCCGAGCTCGGGGAGGAGCTGTCGGCGAGCTTCTGCAGCGTCGACCCCGAGATCGCTCGACACTTCGCGCGCGTCACCTTCCTGTCGGACAACCGGCTCGACCTCGCCGACGTGACCACGCCGACGATCGTGCTCCAGTGCACCGACGACGTGATCGCGCCGGGCGCGGTCGGCGAGTACGTCGCGGAGAACATCCCCGGTGCGCGACTCGTCCGTCTGGATGCGCGCGGGCACTGCCCGAACCTCTCGGCACCCGAGGAGCTTGCCGCCGCCATCGCCGAGTCGGTCGGATGAGCGAACGCGCCGAGTCGACCGAGGATTCGAGGTACCACCAGGCCCCGTGCGGGCTGATGTCGACCTCGATCGACGGCGCCATCCTCGGCATGAACAGCACCCTGCGGGAGTGGCTCGGCCTCGCACCCGACGACGTCGCGAACCGCACCTTCTCGTCGTTGCTGACGGCCTCGGGCCAGCTCTTCTATGACACGCGATACCTTCCCGTGCTGCGGCTGCGCGGGGCGGTGAGCGAGGTCGCGCTGACGTTCGCGCGGTCTGACGGCTCGGAGCTGCCGGTCTTCGTCTCTGCTCGGTGGGTGACAGCCGCGGGCGAGTCGTCGAGCGACGTGCACGTGGCCGTCTTCGATGCGCGCGAACGGCGCGACTACGAGCGCGAACTGCTGGCGGCGCGGCGCGCCGCCGAGTCGTCGGCGGCGCGCGTGCAGGTGCTTCAGGAGGCCGGCGTCGCGATCGGCGACGCGCGCACCGCTGCGGAAACCGGCGGTGCTCTGGTCGACGCGGTGCGCCGGGCGTTCGACGCGACGGCGGTGTCGGTCTCGTCGCTCGGCACGACGGGCGTCGAGCCGCTCGCCGGTGAGCGTCGCGTCGACGGGTGGCTGGCGGCCGAGAGCGCGGCGCTCGACACCGGTGCCCTGGAGGTCGCCCATGTCGCCGACGAACGGGATCCGTCGACCGCCGTGGCGCTTCGTCGCGGGCGCGTCGAGACCGTCGTCGTGGCGCCGCTGGTCGGGGATGCCGAGACGCTCGGCATCACCACGATCTGCTTCGGTCGACGGCGCGACTGGAGTGATCAGGACGGCGAACTCCTGCAGGCGCTGGGGCGCCTCGCCGTCAATGCGCTGGACCGCATCGCCTTGCACGAGCAGCTTCGTCACGGTGCCACGCACGATCAGCTCACAGGGCTGGCGAACAGGCGGCTGCTCGCCGACGCGGTCGACGAGGTCGCGCGGCGCTCCCGCGACGCGCACGAGCCGTTCGCGGTGATCGTGGTCGACCTGAACGCCTTCAAGCAGGTCAACGACCGCCACGGCCATCTCGCCGGCGATGCGGTGCTGCAGGCCGCCGCCGTGCGGCTGCGTGCGGTGGTGCGCGACCACGATGTGGTTGCCCGGATCGGCGGCGACGAGTTCGTCATCGTGTGCGGCGGGGTCGACCTCGCCGGGGCCGAGCTGATCGCCGAACGGGCGCAGCGGGCGCTCGCCGAGTCCGTGGAGGCTGCTCCCGGAGTCGAACTCGGGGCGAGCGTCGGCGTCGCGCTGTGCGCGCCGAATGACACGCGCACGACCGCGGAGCTGTTTCGCGACGCGGACGCGGCGATGTATCGCGCGAAGACGAGGGCAACGGGGCGACCGGGGCGCACCTCGTAGCGGGCCACGAGAGTCGAATCCGCGTCGCGAGTTGTCGATGCTCGCGACGACGATCCTGAGCACCGTCCCGGAGTTTCATTTCCTCGCCCGAACTGAGAGAATTGTCGCGCTGCCGACGCACGGTCGGCCTCCCGGACGAGACGCGCCGTACCCGGACCGCACGACGACGCTCCCAAAGGGGGCCGTCATGCTCGACCAGATCGTCCAAATCGCCGGATCGCTGCTGATTCTCACCGCTTTCGTCGCGGCTCAGCGCGGCTGGCTCAACCCGCAGTCACGCCGATACCTCGTGCTCAACCTCCTCGGCTCGGCGGTCCTTGCCGTCGAGGCGGCGTTCGGCGGCCAGTGGGGATTCCTGCTGCTGGAGACCGTGTGGGCCGTCGTCTCCGCAGTTGCCCTGGTCAAGGACGTGATCGGCGGTGCACGGCGCAAGCGGGACAAGCGGGAGCGGTCGCGGGCGTCGCTCTGAATCGGACTTCGGGTGGAGGGGGTGACGGGAATCGAACCCGCGCAATCAGTTTGGAAGACTGAGGCTCTCCCATCTCTACGACAGCCGCACCGACACGGTCGAAGCCGAGGCGCTGCCGGTGCCGCTCGACGGCGACGAACTCGCGCGGTTCCGGGCCTCTGCCGACGTGGTCGCTCACTCGCTCGAGGCGGTCGGTCTGGGCTGAGCGCTGACGATCACTCGCAGCGGATCGAGATTGCGCCGGGAACGGGGTCTCCGGTCACCTGGCTGGTGAACGTGACGAGCGACAGGAGAAATCCATCGCCCGCTTCGACGCTGATCGGCGACCCGGTGACGCCGAACTGCGCGACCTCGTCGCCGGTTCCGGCGACGTAGGCGAACTCTCGCGGGTACGCGAGGGTGATGAACTTGGGTTCGGCTCCGACGCTCACCACGAGGTGCGGCGCCCCTTCGTCAGGAACGCCGACGATGTTGAGCTTGGCGTCGCCGAAGCCGGTTGCCGGGTCCATGATGCAGACGTCGAACACGCTGTCGCCTCGCTGGAACTCCATCCAGATGCCGTCGACGATCACGACGCCTGTGCCGGGTGCCAACGTCGAGGGGTCTGGAATGTCGGCGGGGTCGGCGAGCTTGACGGCGGCATCGTCGCCGGTGTCGCTGCTGCCGTCCTCATTGGCGCTGTCGGCCTGTTCCGCGTCATTGTTCGCGGCGCTGAGCCCGGTCGGTCCCTCGGACGCGCAGGCGCTCACAAACGTCAGCAGCGCGAGAGCTGCGCCGACGCGGGCGGAGACGACGAGTGAGGTCATGGGTCGAGTCAACCGAGGGCGCCGTGGAGCCTCGATGAGCAGTTCCCTTAGGTGGCTCGCGCGGGGGAAACGGAGGGGATGACGGGAATCGAACCCGCGTAATCAGTTTGGAAGCCGCTCCTCAAACTGCTGCCGCTGCTTGCCGCCGCCGACCGACACTGACCGCGCTGAGCCGCCATGCCCAGCGATTTCGGGGCTTCTCGGGCCGTTCGGCGCTCGACACTCGGTCGCCTTCGGTCGGCCTCGGATTGCCCCGGAGGAGCGCAGTCGCCCTCTTTTTCGCCCTCTCGGGCGCGCCTACTTCTCGCCCTCGTCGGGCTTCTGCTGGCCAATGCTCTTCATGAGCCCTTCCATGAACATCTTCGTGATTGCGGTGCTGCTGGCGTCTTTCGCCTGATCCGACTGTATTCGACTGTCGATGATCTTGGTGATGCGGTCGTCGATGTTGTCCTTGACGTCCTGCACGATCCGGCGGGTTTCGCCGGTCGCCTCACGGATTTCCTTGAGCGTGTCCTCCGTCCGGCGCTCAGTGTCCTTCGCCAGGTCGAGTTGCTGCTTCGAGATTCGACCCTGCCAAAATGCAACGCCGACGGAAACGAGCCCTACAGCGAGTGCCGAGATTGAGATTGCAAGTTCCATGCCCGAAGGGTAGTGGCGACATCTGACGTCGGCGGGGTGCGGCAGAATCTCCGCATGGCGCAGGTGCAGGACGGACTAAATCAGACTCAGGCGTTCGCCCTTATCTTCGAGACAACCTCGACCCGGAATCTGCTCGGCTACGGTCTCTGGGCGCTGCGCAACGCCCGGTTCTGGGAGACCACCCGCGACCCGATCTTGACCATGCTCTCTATCGGCGTCGAGAAGTTGTTGAAGATGTCGCTCGGGCTGGCGCACGTCGCAGAGCACGATGAATGGCCTCCACTCGCTACCTTCAGGGACACCTGGCGGCACAACATCAGCAACATGCACGAGGTGCTCATGCTGACCATTCGCGATCGCCTGTCGGAGGCCACCCATCCGGCCTGCGTCGAGTCGCAGTTGCTCGAAGTCGAGAATGACCCGGTGCTCCCCGCGCTCATGGCAGCGCTGTCGCGCTACGGCCAGAGCGGGCGCTTCTACCACCTGGATGAACTTGCGCTGAGCCCGCAGGCTGGCGAGGAGCCGGGGCATATGTGGAGCGAGGCCGAGAACATTGCGCTTCGGCTTGACCCGCAGATGAAGGCGAAGTTCGAGACAGCGTCCAGTGACCCCGACCCAGAAGTCTTCGACGCTTTCGTGCACGAGCTCGAGGCGCATCTTGCAGCATCCATCGAGCGATGGTGGGATCTCGTAGCGCTCGCGGGGAAGCACTGCATTCTGGGCGAGCGCGGTAAGGGTTGGGGATTCGACGTCGAGAAGTCGATGGTCGGTCGCCAGATTCGCGAAGGCTAACGATGTCCGTGGGCCGGTGCAGAATCTCACCATGCCCGATTGGTTCACTGTCGCTGCGGCGGTCGTCGGTGTCGTCGGTGGCCTGGCGGGCGTCGTCTCGTTGATCTGGCAGATCGCGACCTGGCGACGCTCCACGCACCGCGTGAAGGTCACGACGGCGCGCGCCTGGTTCGGCTATCCGAACGGATCGACAAGTGAGGAGCTGGTTTCGGTATCCGCGCACAACACGGGCTCGGCTGCGGTCACTATGGTTGCCTGGGGCATTCAGATGGGTCGAAAGGGTCCGAGCCTTAATGTGACCTCTCCGCTTATCGGCTCAACTGCGCTGCCACATCGGCTCGACTCTGGTGCTTCCCTGGACGAGCTTGTTCAGGCGGTGCATGTCGTGGAAGCAAGTGCCAAGTACAACGTGCTCTTCGCGCAGATGCGCCCCTGGGTGCGGCTTGCGACGGGGGAGCAGGCCTACGCCCGGAAGCGTGTGCTGACGCCCTCAATCACTTCATAGAAGAGTCAACCGTCCTCGGGGTCGGCGGGGTGCTGCGGCTCGGGCTGCGGGAAGTGGTAGCCGAAGCCGCGGGCCAGGCAGGCGTCGAGCCAGATCGCCTCGACAGTGCGGTTCCAGGCGGCGCTTTCGACCCGCCCAGCACGGCGACGACGTCGCGGTTCTGTAGGTCGTTCATCGTGACCGAGTGGTCTTCGGGCAGGTCGGCCAGCATGCGCCGGTACAGCGCCTCGATCTCGGCCTGGTGCGCCAGCGCCACGGCGCGCAGGTCGTCGCGGGCCGTCACGGTCACGTCTCCGCCGTGCGCGTGAACGCCTCGAACCGTTCGACCTCCGCCGAGTAGTCGCTGACGTACAGGTGCCCGTACACACGCCCGACGAGTTCGAGCGACGAGTGCCCGAGCCACCGGCTCACCTGGAACGGCTGGAAGCCTGCCGCCAGCCACAGTCTCGCTGCGGTGTGCCGGGTGTCGTGGTTGCGGATGTGGTCGACGCCTACCGCCTGCGCTGCGGGGAGCAGGTAGTAGTTCAGGAAGCCGCTCATGGCGATGGGGCGTGTCCAGTCGAGACGGCGGGAGCCGTTCTCGCGGGCGGGCCAGAACAGCGCGTCAGGGGCGCCCGAGACCGGGTTGGCGAGCTGAACCTTCCGCAGCCCGGCCGCGAGCGCCTTCGACAGGATCGGGACGTCGCGCGTGCTGCGTGAAGGCGTCTACACCAACAGCGCAGCGGCTCGCATGACCGCGGCGGCGAACTCTGCGCGACGGGTGCCGAAGTTCAACGACTGCGCGCTCGGGTGGTGCGTCTCAATGACCGCGGGGCCGGGGCCGTCGAACAGTCCGGCGACGTAGCGCCGCCACCCCTGACGTGCGTAGTCACCGCACAGGACGACAACGGTGAGCTGGGGTAGCAGCTCGATCAGGTACCGGAGCTGGATCGCGCCGTCCGCCAACTCCAGTGGCGTCGGCTTCACGGACGCGGCACCGAGATACCAGGGGACGATGTTCGCGTGCAGGCAGCCGTCCAGCAGCCCGGCTTCGGTGCGCGCCTGCCAGAGGTTGGCTGCGGTCTGATCGTTGTTGTCGGCACTGATGAATCCGGAACCCTTCCCGGTGGCCGCCTTCGGCCCCGGCGCTTCGAGCACGAACAGCACTCGGGCATCGGTACCCGCGTCGGTCGGGTCGAATGCAGGCGCGTCCCTGCCCCGGATCGACAGATCGCCGACGTAGTCACGCAGAGTGGCGAGTGCCGGGGCTTGCCAGAGGGCGCGACGCTCGGCCAAAGCGTCGGGATCGCGTAGCGAGCGAGGTCCGGTGGCATCCACGCCGCGACCTTACTCATCGTCTATGGAGGCGATGAGTCAACACGCCCAGGTCTGAAGGGTGCCAAGATCAGTCCCGCCCCAACCTTGGCGGGACGACTTCTGGGTGCGTGTTCGCGAACTCCGAGCCGAGCGGCAGTGGTCGCAAGAGGTGCTCGCCGAGCGTGCGGTTATCCGCACGACCTACGTCAGCGTGATCGAGCGCGGGCAGCACAACGTCAGCATCGATTTTCGGCATCGCCTCGCGGTCGCGTTCGAGCTAGGTATCCGAGATTTGTTCTAATTGACCCGTCGGGACCAGGGGTCGTCCCGCTAATGTTCATGCAACACGGCGAGAGGACGGGGAATGGTCGAGGACGACCGCGAGGCCGCTGTCGAGAAATCCGCGAGCGGGCGCTTGTGGTTCGTGAAGCCCGGACAGGAGGTCTTATTCTACCGGATCAACCGCCGGCCGATTGGCGGCGATCCGTCGCTCTTCCAACCCGACCCCGACCTACTTGGACACCTCAAGCGAGTTCTTGAGTACGCCGAGCCCGGTACGAGTGGCACTCAATACCAGCGCACCTGGCGACTCGGTGATCTCCGTTTCGACGACCAGCGCGCGACTTTCACGGGCAGGCTTGGGTGGGCGCGATCTGGCGAAGCCGTCGGGCAGGCATGGGACGACGAGCAGCACAGCTGGCTGGACCGCGTCGTGGCGAAGGACGAGAGTGCAGTCGCACCTGTTGCGTTCACTGCGAACGGACGTGTGCTCGGTGTCTTGAAGAACCCTTCTTTCTCGACAGAGTCGGTACTCGGAGAGGTGCTGACACAGATCCTCAATCGTGGTGAGAGAAGGGACGATTTCCCCACCACCGAGTGGAGCGTTGAGCCACTGGGTGACTCGCAGGAGTTCTACGAGTGGCTCGACAGCCTCGACCAACTCTTGATTCTTCGGATGGTCTTCGCGCGCCCGAATCCCGACGGAGAACAGGAGTTTCAGGAGCTCTTCGAGAGGCTCGATGCGTATGAGGCCGACCAAATTACGGAGGAGATACGAGCCCGCGATCAGGTTTCCGGGCTCAAGAAGGGGGCGGTGAAAGAAGATCCCACAACACAGGGGTTCATGGTCGCCGCGTTGCGTTACGCCTTCGGTCGCGTGTGGGCCAAAGGCAAGAAAAATGGGCGCACCGTGCACTACGACCAGCGTAAACAAGTCGCTCGCGCGTCCATCGATGCTGTCGGAAGCGACTGGGAGACTGCAACCGACAGTGTGCTTGGTGCCGTCGAGCGCCAAGCTGAAAGGCGGCGGCTAACTAATGGGCGAAGTACGTAGGGAGGTTGGCTTCTGGCGTGCCGTTGGCCGTATGCGGCTGCGTGACGTCTTCTCCGTCGAGACGATCGCCAGCGGCCTCCTAGGGGTCTCACTGGGCGTAGGGATGACGCTCCTCGGCGCCCTTGACGCGCGTATCGCCGTGGCTGGCCTCTTTGTGAGCGTGGCGGCTGCGCTCGTCGCGATCGTCTTCGCCGGGGTGGCTCTCGTAACGTCGTTGCTCTCGGACGCCTACCTGCGGTTACTCCAAGCATCTGACTCTGGAGTCTTGGGTTTCCTCAGACCGTTCTTGATCGCCGTCGGAATCCAGATCGCGACAGTGCTTGGCGCCGTCGGCTACGTCGCGATGGCTCCATATGTCCCGACCGAAGTTGAACCGTGGCTATTCGGCGCGCTCTGCGTGTTTTTCGTGGCGTCCTGCCTAGAGGTCGTCGTTCTAATGCGCTCGGTCTTTATGCACGCGCTCTTGCGTACTAGGTTCGCGCAGGTCCTGGAAAACGAGCGGAAGCGGCAACGCGAGAACTAGCCGCTCAATTGCCAGCCTGTGGTTGGAGCGGCGGACGGGAATCGAACCCGCGCAATTGGTTTGGAAGACTATGGCTCTACCGATGAGGTACCGCCCCGAATCTGTCCTCAGTTGTTTGGGGCTGTCGCCCTCTTTTGGTCTTTTCGGACGAATCTGGCTCGATCCGCGAGGGGTCGACTTGTCGGTAGTGACTCGGAGGGGATGACGGGAATCGAACCCGCGTAATCAGTTTGGAAGACTGAGGCTCTACCATTGAGCTACATCCCCGTCGGCCGTCGGAACGGCCGGGATTGAGTGTAGCGCAGGAGCGCGGGACCCCCGTTCAGGACGGGTTGGCGTGGTCCATCCACCACTCGGTGAACGAGGTGGCCGTCTTGTCGGCGGCGAGCCGGATCAGCCACAGGTTCGAGTAGACACGGCCGTCGGCGTAGCGGGTCACGCCTTCGACGATCACGAGGTCACCCTCGGTCGCGACGACGTCATGCTCGAAGGTCCATGAATCCGCCGCATCCTGACGGCGCAGCCATTCGGCGACGATCGCCTCGCGACCGACGACCGGATCGGTGAAGGCGTCGAAGCGGTACTCGGCCTTCTCGGCGAAGAGCGCGCCGATCTCGGTGGGGTCATTCGACTTCCAGGCCCGCAGGTATCCGGCGACCCAGTCCTTGGCCGCGCGTCGTGACTCGTCCATGACGTCAAGGATGCGCCGCTCGGCTCGCAAAGAACACCCGCAGTCACTCTCGGCTAGACTGACCGCGGCCATTCGTCGGTGAGCCGTGCCCGCACGTCACTCACGGTGCCGCCCCGCCCGCCGCGAACATCGGCGGCGGGACGAAACATCCGGGGCGTAGCTCAGCTTGGCTAGAGCGCCCGCTTTGGGAGCGGGAGGTCGCAGGTTCAAATCCTGTCGCCCCGACGAAGCCCATCCAGACACCTTCAGGAGATACCAGACCTATGGTCAGCACGACCGTCGAGAAGCTTTCCCCCACGCGCGTCAAGCTCAGCATCACCGTGACGCCCGAGGAGCTCAAGCCCTCCATCGACCACGCCTACAAGCACATCGCCGAGTCGGTCAACATTCCCGGCTTCCGCAAGGGCAAGGTTCCGCCGCCCATCATCGACCAGCGGGTCGGCCGCGCCGAGGTGCTCAACCACGCGGTGAGCGAAGGCCTCGACCGCCTCTACCGCGAGGCAGCTCAGGAGGAGAAGCTCCGCCCGCTCGGGCGCCCCTCCGCCGACGTCACGCAGTGGCCGAGCGAGAAGGACTTCTCCGGCGACCTGCTCGTCGAGGTCGAGGTCGACGTTCGTCCCGACTTCGAGCTGCCCAAGTACGACGGACTCAAGCTCGAGGTCGAGCCGGTCAGCGTCTCGCCCGACGACGTCGAGACCGAGCTCGAGAACCTCCGCACCCGCTTCGGCACCCTCGTCACCGTCGACCGTCCGGCCAAGAAGGGTGACTTCGTGTCGCTCGACCTGACCGCCACGATCGGCGGCAACGAGGTCGACACCGCCTCCGGCATCAGCTACGAGCTCGGCTCGGGTGAGCTGATCGACGGCATCGACGACGCTGTGGAGACCCTCACCGCCGGTGAGGAGACCACCTTCGAGTCGGAGCTGCTCGGCGGCGACAACGCCGGCGAGAAGGCGCAGATCGCCGTGACGGTGCTCGCCGTCAAGGAGCGCGAGCTGCCCGAGGCCGACGACGAGTTCGCTCAGATCGCCAGCCAGTTCGACACCATCGGCGAGCTGCGTGCCGACCTGCGCGAGCAGCTCGAGAAGTCGGCCACCTTCGGTCAGGGAGCCGCCGCGCGCGACAAGATCGTCGACGTTCTCCTCGAGAAGGTCGAGATCCCCGTCCCGCAGCAGCTGATCGACGACGAGGTGAACCGCCACCTCGAGAACGAGAACCGTCTCGAGGACGACGAGCACCGCGCCGAGGTCGCCGTCTCGAGCGAGAAGACCTTCCGCACCCAGATCCTCCTCGACGCGATCGCCGAGAAGGAAGAGGTGAAGGTCAGCCAGCAGGAGCTCACCAACTACCTCGTTCAGGCGTCGCAGCAGTACGGCATGGAGCCGGGCGAGTTCATCCAGGTGCTCGACCAGAACGGCCAGATCCCGGCCATGGTCGGCGAGGTCGCGCGCAGCAAGGTCCTCGCGGTCGTGCTCGGCAAGGCCAAGGTCGTCGACACCAAGGGCAAGGCCGTGGACGTCTCCGCGTTCACCGCTGCCGTGCTCGGTGAGGGCGACGACGAGTCGAACGCCGCCGACCTTCTGGCCGCCGCGGGCGCCGACGACGAGCACGCGGGTCACAACCACTAAGACAAACGTCTGAGCGGGGCGGCACACTGGGTTCATGACTCGGTGTGCCGCCCTTCTTCGTGGAGTGAACGTCGGCGGGGTGAGGATCCGCATGGCGGAGCTGGCCGACCTCGTCGAGGGACTGGGCTTCGCCGAGGTGCGCACCGTGCTCGCGAGCGGCAACGTGCTGTTCGAGACCGCCGATGAGTCGGATGCCGCCGCAGCCCGACTCGAGACGGCGCTGCGCGACCGCTTCGGCTACGAGGCGTGGGTGCATGTGCTGCCGCTGGACGCGATCCGTCGGATCGTGGATGCCTATCCCTTCGAGCGCGGACGGGACGGCTGGCACGACTACGCGATCGTCGCCGTGCGGTCGGAGGTGCGCGAGGAGCTCCTCGCCGTCGAACTCGACCCGGAGGCCGAACGCGCGGCGCCGGGGGAGGGCGTCATCTACTGGACGGTGCTGCAGGGATCCACGGTCGACTCGCGGCTGGGCAAGGTGCAGGCGGCGGCGCGGATGAAACCGTCGATCACGACCCGCAACCTCAACACGCTCGAGAAGCTCGTGCGCTGAACGCGCCTACTCGACGACGGCGGCGACGACGCTGTAGCTGGAACCGTCGAAGTCGATGATCGACACCACGGCCTCACCGAAGCCGCCGTCCTCGAACACGAGGCCGCACCGGAAGGTGTTGTCTTCGAAGATCTCGATCTCGGTCGCCTCGCACAGCACCGCGGCAATCACGCCTTGCTGCTCGAGCGATCCGGCGGCGAGCTCCTCGATCTCGCTCGAGGGCACCGTCGGGTGCCCGCTCGACGGATCGCCGCTCGTGTCGACGACATCCAGCACCTCGAGGTCGAAGTCATCGCTGCTGCGGATCGCGGCGATCCCGAAGACGACCGTCGCTGCATCGTCGCTGTTGGGATCGGTCATCGCGCACTCCGCCTCGGAGCCGACCTCGAACGGAATCGACCCGCTGCCGCACTCGACATCCGCGGCCACACCGGTGAGGTCCAGGGCGAGCGACTCAGCCTCGAGCTCGAAGGCATCGAGTGTGATCGACGGGCCAGCGCCCGGAAGAAACGCGCACCCGCTCAAGCCCAGGGCGAGCGCGGCGACGGTGGCGACAGGCAGGACGGTCTTCATGTGAAGCTCCTTGGCTCGGTCCGGCCACCGTAACGCGGCGCTCGGAGAAGTGCCATCGTCGATGTGGACGACCGTCGCGGACCGCACGGGCTGCGGGCCGAACGAAGGCCGGTCGCGGCCGCGGGCTGCTCTCACACCGGGTTGCGAAGCGCGACCTGCCCGGACAGCTTCGCCGCGAGACGCCGACTCACGAGCCGGACCGACCACGCGGTCGCACGGTTCCGCGTGCCCGAGACGATGCTCGGCGGCGCGCTGCGGCGGTCGAGCGTGCGGAGAGCGAGAGCGACGACCTGCCTCGGCGTCTGGAAGTCGCCGACCTGAGCGTGCTCGCCGGCGATCTCGAAGAACTCCGTCGAGGTTGCGCCGGGGGAGAGGCACAGCACGCCGAGCGCGCGATCCCGGTTCTCGAACCAGAGAGCCTCGGTGAAACTCAGCACGAACGCCTTCGTGGCGCCATAGACGGCCATCAGCGGCACCGGCTGGTACGCCGCCGTGCTCGCGACGGTGATCAGCGCACCTCGGTCGTTCGCCTGCAACTGGTCGTAGAACGCCTTCGTGAGGTCGACCACAGCGCCGACGTTCAGATCGACCTCTTCGGCGATCCGGGCGGCGTCCTCGTTCTCGAAACGGTTGCGCGTTCCGAAACCGGCGTTGTTCACGAGCGTGGCGATGCTGATGCCGCGGTCTGCGAGCTCGGCGGCCAGCTGGGATGCGGCATCCGGGGCGGCGAGGTCGGCGGCGATCACGGTGACGGTTCGTCCCGTCGGGCGCAATTCGTCGGCGAGGGACCGCAGGCGATCCTCGCGACGGGCGACCAGAACGAGGTCGGCGCCGCGGGCGGCGAGCTGGCGGGCGAACTCCGCACCCAGGCCTGCGCTCGCGCCGGTGACAAGGGCGGTGGTGCCGGTGTAGTCGATGCTCACGGTCGTCCTTCGGTGTGGGTGGACGGGTGTTTACCGTGTAGGTTTACACATGTTCAGCGTGTTGTCCACCGGAGGTCCCCATGGCCCGCAGCTCGAACCCCCGCGGATCAGGGGAACAGCTTCGCGCCCAGCTCGTGGCGGCCGCCAGCGCGCTCCTTCTCGACCCGCAGGCGGTCGCCCTCCCGTCGCTTCGCGCCGTCGCGCGGGAGTGCTCCGTCTCGCCGGCCGCCGTCTACCTGCACTTCGACTCCGCGCAGTCGCTGACCGCCGCCGTGCTCGACGCGCAGCACGACGGCTTCGAAGCCGCGATCCGCGCGCGGATTCCCGAGGATGCGCCGCTGCGGGCCAGGCTCGCCGCCATCGCCACCGCGTACGCCGAATGGGGGCTCGCGCACCCGGGTGCCTACCAGCTGCTGTTCGAGAGCGCCGATCGGCTCGACCTGCCCGAAACCGACCACCAGAGGTGGAGCCTCGTCGACGAAGCCGCGCAGCTGATCGCGCTCGAGACATCCGCAGCCCCCGCCGACGCGAACGCCACCGCGATGCGCCTCTGGACGATGCTTCACGGTCTCGTGTCGCTTCGCATCCACAAGCCGATGCTTCCGTGGCCGCCGCTCCAACCGGAGCTCACCGAGCTGATCGCCCGGAACCTCTAGCGGTCTCACGCCCACGGCGGCGGTGCTGCCTTTTGTTCGCCGTGCGCTCACGCCCACGGCGGCGGTTCTGCCTTTTGTTCGCCGTGCGCTCACGCCCACGGCGAACATGCCCAAGTCGAGGCGGGCTCGCCGGTAGATTCGAACTCGACACCACAGAACAGGAGTCCCTTCCATGGCTGAAACGGCATTCCCGCCGAGCGTCTTCGACCGCCTTCTCAAAGACCGCATCATCTGGCTCGGATCTGAGGTGCGCGACGACAACTCGAACGAGATCGCGGCGAAGCTCCTGCTGCTCGCGGCCGAGGACCCTGAGAAGGACATCTACCTCTACATCAACTCGCCCGGTGGCTCGATCACCGCGGGCATGGCGATCTACGACACGATGCAGTTCGTGCCGAACGACATCGTCACCGTCGGCATCGGCATGGCGGCCTCCATGGGGCAGCTTCTCCTGACGGCCGGCACCAAGGGCAAGCGCTACATCACCCCCAACGCGCGCGTGCTGCTGCACCAGCCGCACGGCGGGTTCGGCGGCACCAGCTCCGACATCCAGACGCAGGCCGCGCTCATCCTCGACATGAAGAAGCGCCTGGCCGAGATCACCGCCGAGGCGACCGGCAAGACCGTCGAGCAGGTCAATGCCGACGGCGACCGCGACCGCTGGTTCGACGCGCAGGAAGCGCTTGAGTACGGCTTCGTGGATCACATTCGCGAATCCGCCTCCGACGTCGTCGGTGGCGGCGGCACGAACGACAAGAAGTAGCCGGCGAGCCCGAGACGAAGGACAACAACTCAGATGGAAACCCCGAACTTCTCCGCGGCCGGCGACCTGGCGCAGCGCATGCCCGGCTCGCGCTACATCCTCCCCAGCTTCGAGGAGCGCACCGCCTACGGCTTCAAGCGTCAGGACCCGTACGCCAAGCTCTTCGAGGACCGCATCATCTTCCTCGGCGTGCAGGTGGATGACGCCTCCGCCGACGACGTGATGGCGCAGCTTCTCGTGCTCGAGAGCCAGGACCCGGACCGTGACATCGTCATGTACATCAACTCGCCCGGTGGATCCTTCACCGCGATGACGGCGATCTACGACACGATGCAGTACATCCGCCCGCAGGTGCAGACGGTGGTGCTCGGCCAGGCGGCCTCGGCCGCCGCGGTCATTCTCGCGGCGGGAACGCCCGGCAAGCGCCTCGCGCTTCCGAACGCGCGCGTGCTCATCCACCAGCCCGCCGTCGGCGAGGCCGGCCGCGGTCAGGCCTCCGACATCGAGATCCAGGCCGCCGAGGTGCTGCGTCTGCGCACCTGGCTGGAGGAGACGCTCTCGAAGCACTCCAACCGCACCGCTGAGCAGGTCAACACCGACATCGAGCGCGACAAGATCCTGTCGGCCGCCGAGGCGCTGGAGTACGGCCTCATCGACCAGGTGCTCTCGAGTCGCAAGACGGGCAACGCGCTCGTCAAGTAGCACCTCTCGCATCACGCACGTGTGGCCCCGGACGACGTCCGGGGCCACTGTCGTTTCTCAGAACGGTGTCGCGGCTAGGTGCGCCGGCGCGTCAGCAGCAGCGTGACGACGACGGTCGCCGCGACGGCGCCGACCGCGCCGAGGATCCACCACACGTCCGAGCTGAGGGCGGACGCCTCCGTGTCGGAGGGCTCCTCGGGTGCGGCGTTCGTGGGCTCGGGTTCTGCCGGGGCCGGCTCGACCCCGCAGGTGGGAGCGGAGGCGCTTCCCGCCGACCCGACGAAGGCGTACGCCGGAGCCCACGTGAAGCCGTAGCTTCCGCTCACGGTGTGGCCGTCGGCCGACACCAGCTGCCACGTGACCGTGTACTCGCCCGGCTCGCCGATCGCCGCCGTCGTGAACATCGACGATCCCGACACCCGCGTGCAGCCGTCTCCGTAGTAGAGGCCCGCCGCATCCTGCACCAGGAACGCGAAGCCGTTGCCGTCGCCGCCGAGGTCGAGCAGCGAGTCGCTCGTGCGGATCTCGAAGCTCTCGGGCAGCTCAGTCACCACCGCGCCCTCGGCGGGGTTGGTGGAGACGACCGAGTTGTGCGCGACGGCGGGCGAGGCGAGGCCGAGCACGGCGGCGGCAGCGAGCGCTGCCACCGCCATGCCGGCACGTCGTGACCGGGTCATGATTCCGATCGGGCGCTGCGACGAGCGGCGACGGCCGCGACGATGCCGGCGGTGCCGACGACGAGGCCTCCAGCCTATCCGGCGCGATGACGGCGAATGACGGCGCGCCGAGCCGAAAACGGGCGTGGGACAGGCCAGCATCGCAGGATCGGGTTAGGCTCAAGACACGCTCATTGGGAGGAGTCAAGATGGCGCGCATCGGCGAGAGTGCCGACCTGCTCAAATGCTCCTTCTGCGGGAAAAGCCAGAAGCAGGTCCAGCAGCTCATTGCGGGACCTGGCGTCTACATCTGCGACGAGTGCGTCGAGCTCTGCAACGAGATCATCGAAGAGCGACTCGCCGAGGCCGGCGAAGAGGCGACGAGCGAGTTCGATCTGCCGAAGCCGAAGGAGATCTTCTCGTTCCTCGAGGAGTACGTCATCGGGCAGGAGCCGGCGAAGCGCGCGCTGAGCGTCGCGGTCTACAACCACTACAAGCGCATCCGGGCCCGGTCGACGATCGCGTCGGCCGACACGCTCATCGACGACATCGACATCCAGAAGAGCAACATCCTGCTGATCGGTCCGACCGGATGCGGCAAGACCTATCTCGCGCAGACCCTCGCCAAGCGCCTCAATGTTCCGTTCGCGGTGGCGGATGCGACGGCGCTCACCGAGGCGGGCTACGTCGGCGAAGACGTCGAGAACATCCTGCTCAAGCTCATCCAGGCCGCCGACTACGACGTCAAGCGCGCCGAGACCGGCATCATCTACATCGACGAGGTCGACAAGATCGCCCGCAAGGCGGAGAACCCCTCCATCACGCGCGACGTTTCGGGTGAGGGCGTGCAGCAGGCGCTGCTGAAGATCCTCGAGGGCACGACGGCCTCGGTTCCGCCGCAGGGCGGACGCAAGCATCCGCACCAGGAGTTCATTCAGATCGATACGACGAATGTCCTGTTCATCGTCGCGGGCGCCTTCGCGGGGCTCGAGGAGATCATCTCCGCTCGTGTCGGACGCCGCGGCATCGGCTTCGGGGCGCCGCTGCACTCCAAGCGCGACGAGGCGGAGATCTTCAGCGAGGTGCTCCCCGAGGACCTGCACAAGTTCGGCTTGATCCCCGAGTTCATCGGTCGTCTGCCCGTCGTCACCACTGTGTCGCCGCTCGATCAGCACGCGCTGATGCAGATCCTCACCGAGCCCAAGAACGCGCTCGTCAAGCAGTACCAGCGCATGTTCGAGCTCGACGATGTCGAGTTGGAGTTCGAGCGCGAGGCGCTGGAGGCGATCGCCGACCTCGCCGTGCTGCGTCAGACCGGTGCGCGCGGCCTGCGGGCGATTCTCGAAGAGGTGCTCGGGCCGATCATGTTCGAGGTGCCCTCCAGCGAGGAGGTCGCGCGCGTCGTGGTCACCCGTGACGCGGTCATCGACAATGCGGCGCCGACGATCGTCCCGCACGCGCCGCGGCGCGCCGAGAAGTCGGCGTAGCGAAGCGGACCGTCCGGGCGCCTAGCGCCGAGCCAGCGCGCGCATCGTCGTCGCGGTGACATCCGACAGTTCGCGCCACAGCGCGTACGCCTCGTCGTAGCGCTCCACGAGCGCCGGCTCCGGGTCGACCGTGTCGCCGGGGATCACGAAGCGCTCGATCGTCGACCAGTCGTCGAGCCCGCCGACCCCGATCGCGGCGGCGACGGCCGCGGCGAGCGAGGCGCCCGGGTGCTGCTGCACCGTGCGCAGCGGCGTGCCGAGCACGCTCGCGTGGATCCGTTTCCAGAACAGCGAGGTGGCGCCGCCGTTTGTGACGGTCGCCGCGGTCAGCTCGATGCCGCGGCCAGCGAGCACATCGGCGTTGTGGCGGAAGCCGAACGCGATGCCCTCCAGGGCGGCCCGGTACAGGTCGTAGCGGTCGTGGCCGAGGTGCATGCCGGCGAACACGCCGCGCAAGGCGGGGTCGTTCAGCGGCGACTTCTCGCCGAGGAAGTAGGGCAGGCACAGCACTTCGGCGGCGCCGCGCTGATCGGCTTCGGCATCGAGGGCGGCCAGGTCGGTCTCGCGCAGGACGCCCTGCACCCAGCGCACGAGGCTGCCGCTCGTCGCCATGCATCCGTTCGGCAGCCACAGGCCGTCCACCGGGTGGTCGTCGAGGTAGAACCGCGCGTCGGTGATCGGCTCCGTGCTGACGGCGAGGATGTCGCCGGCGCCGCCGAGCTTGACGAGCCAGTCGCCTCGCTTCGAGAGCCCGGCACCGACGGCCGAGAGCACGTGATCGGCACCGCCGACCACGATCGGGATGCCCTCGGGCAGCCCGGTGGCACCCGCGGCGGCCGCACTCAGCTCGCCGACGACCTCGCCGGGGGCGGCGACCGGCGCGAGGCGCGAGTCGAGGCCAGCTGCCGCGATCGCCGGAACGAACGGGGCGCCGGAGAGGTCGAACAGGCCCGACTCGATCGCCCAGTTGCGCTCGACGTGCGGCCGTGCGCCGAGCGCCATCGCGACGAAGTCGTAGGAGCCGACCAGCACGTGGCAGGCCGCCCACATCTCGGGCTCGTGCCGCGCGAGCCACAGCGCGGTCGGCCCGACCGACTGCTGGGTGACGGGGGAGCCGGTGAGCGCGATGACATCGTGCTCGGCCAGCCGTGCCGCGACCTCCGACACCTCGGCGGTGGCGCGTGCGTCGTTCTGCAGGATCGCTCGGCGCAGCGGGACGCCGGAGGCCTCCAGGGCGACGACGGCCGGAACCATCCCGGTGGTGGCGATGCCCACCACACGTGCGACGTTCACCGCGGGGTGCGCGGCGAGGGCTGCGAGCACCGCGTGGCTGTTCTCGATCCACTGCGCGGGGTCGGCTTCGGCCCACCCGGCGTGCGGTGAGCGCAGCTCGTTCGACCGGCTCACCTGCGCGAGCAGGCCGCCCTCCAGATCGAGGGCGATTCCTTTCACCCCGGTGGTGCCGATGTCGAGCCCGAGGGTGATCGCGGTCACGACCGGGCGGCCTCCACGAAGCGGCGCGCGCGATCTGGGTCGACCGGGTTCCAGGTGTGGCCGTCCACCTTGAGCGAAGATCCGACGATGCAGCCGTCGGCGATCTTCAGCATTTCGCCGATCGTGTCGGCGCGGGCGCCCGTGTTCAGCAGGACGGGCACATCGGAGGGGACCGCGTCGCGCACGCCCTTGAGCGTACTCGTCGACGGGCCCGCCCCGGCCATCGGGCCGGAGACGAGGATCGCGTCGGCGAGGCTCGAGACGACGGTCGAGCGCGCCGTCTCCGCCGCGTCGCGACGTCCGATGGGCGAGGCGAACTCGGGGGTGATGTTCATGAAGATGGCGAGATCCTGTGCGTCGAGCCGGCGACGCTCGCGCAGCGTGTGGGCGGCATCCGTCGTCCAGAGGCCCATGTCGGACTCCCAGACGCCGGTGACGACCTCGCGGATGAAGCTCGCGCCGGTGGCGACGGCCGCGGCAAGGGCGATGCGCGAGTCCCAGAGGAAGTCGACGCCGAACGGGATCGAGGCCGGGCGGCACTCGGTGACGACGCGCGCCATGACGGCGGCGGACTCAGGCCCGGCATGCAGTTCGTAGGGTCGGTCGTTCTCGTTGCAGAACATGACCGCGTCGAAGCCCGCGTCGACGAGCAGCGCGACGTCGCTGCGCACCTGGTCGACGAGACCCTGGATGCCGGCCGTCTCGTCGTAGAGCGGTGTTCCGGGAAGCGCGGGCACGTGCGCCATCGCGATGAGGGGCTTGTCGACGCCGGGGAAGGTTGAGGCGAAACGGGTCATGGGGTGTTGTCTCCTGAGGTGGTGCTGGGTGGAACGAGGACGACGTCGGCTCCGGCAGCGCGAGCGGCCGTGACGACAGGGTCTGAGGGGTCGCCATCGGTGACGAGGACCGTCACCTCGGACAGCGGCGCGATCGTGACGAGGTGCACGCGGCCGAGTTTGGCGGAGTCGGCGCCGACGATCACGCGCCGCGAGGCGTCCAGGGCGGCCCGCTTCACGCTGGCCTCCTGAGGGTGGTACTCGGTGAGGCCGCGCTCGGCGTCGACGCCGGCGACGCCGATCACGAAGGTGTCGCAGTTGTAGCGCGCGAAAGTCTGTTCGGTCTCGGAGCCGATCAGGCTCAGTTCGCCGGGCCGGACGGTCCCGCCGGTGAGGATGATCCGGGTTTCGGGTTCGTCGGCGAGCGTGGTGGCCACGGCGATGCTCGGGGTGACGACGGTCAGCCCGAGCTCGCGTCCGCGGATCGCTCGGGCGACGGAGGCGACCGTGCTGCCGCTGTCGAGCACGACCGTCTCACCCGGCTTCAGCAGGGCGGCGATCTGCTCGCCGATGTGGTCTTTGCTCGCCGCGGACTGGCCGGCCCGCAGGCCATAGCTCGGTTCGAACGCCGTGCCGGTGATCGAGATCGCACCGCCGGAGACGCGTCGGACGACGCCCTGCGCCTGGAGCGCCTCGATGTCGCGACGCACCGTCATCTCCGACACGTCGAAGGCCTCGGCGAGCTCGCCGAACGAGACCTCGCCGGTCTTGATCACCCGCTCCTCAATGAGGGTGCGGCGTTCCGCAACGTCCATCAGACACTGTCCTCCTCGGCTGCCGCCGCGCGCATCCGCGACACCAGGGTGTCGTAGTCCCGCTGCTGCTGCGAGAGGGCGTCGGCGACGTCGAGTGTACGCACCTGACGATCTGTCATGAGCCACTGGCCGTCGACCATCGAGTGGCTGACCGATGCGCCGGAGGTGCCGTAGACGATCGCGGCCTCCACGGACTGGGCGCCGACGGGTCCTCGTGACACCTCGGAGAGCGGGATGGCGATGAGGTCGGCGACCGCCCCGGCCACCAGCTGGCCGTCGTCAGGTCCGCCGTCGAGTGCGCGCTGGCCGCCGCGCGTGGCGATGCCGAGGATCTCGCGCGGCGTGACGTGGTTGGGGGTGTGCGAGGCGAACGCGGCGAGCTTGCCGAGGATGCGCATCTCTTCGAACAGGTCGGTGTTGGTGTTGTTGCAGACGTTGTCGCTGCCGAGCGCGACGAGCACGCCGGCGTCGAGAGCTTCGCGCACCGGGGCGGCGGGCACGCCGCTCATCATCGCGACCGACGGAATCACCGTGAGCGCGGCCTTGGTGCCGGCCAGCAGCGGAAGCTGATCCACGGGAACGGTATTGCAGTGCGCCAGGATCGTGGGCACGTCGAGCATGCCGGTCTCGCGCAGCACCTCGAGTGCGGGCTTGCCGTACTCGGCCATGCACCAGTCGTCCTCCTCGCTCGAAGTCGAGAAGTGCACGTGCAGGCCGGTTCCGAGGCGCTTCGCGAGTGCGAGCTCGGCCTCCATCGCCTCCGGAGTGTTGTCGACGAAGTAGGCGTGCGGCCCGACCCAGCCCTGGACGCGCGTGCCCCCCGCCATGCTTTCGGCGAAGGCGGCGGCGGCGGCGAGTTCGCGGGCGCGGGCCGTGTCATCGCCGAGTTCGACGATTCCCCAGCCGATGCGGGCCCGGAGTCCCGAGCGCTGCACCGTCGGCGCGATCTCGTCGGCGAAGAAGTACTGGTCGGCGAAGAACGTGGTGCCGTGCCGGATCATGTCGGCGCACGAGACCGCGACCGAGGCGGGAACGAGCTCGGGGGTGAGGTGCGCCTCGTGGGTGCGCAGCACCGCGAGGAACCCCTCCATCGTCAGCAGCGAGTGCCCCTCGGCCACGCCGCGGATGAGCGACATCGGGGTGTGAGCGTGGGCGTTGACGAGTCCCGGCATCACGAGGCTCGCGCCGAGGTCGGTCACTCCCTCGCCGCTCGGGCGGGGGCCGGTGACAGGGGAGACCGAGTGGATGACGCCATCGACGACCTCGATGACGCCGGGAGAGAGCACCGTTCCGGCGTCGTCGTTGAGGTACACCTGGTCGGCGACGATGATCTCGGTCACGGCGTCTTCTCCACTCCGCCAGCCATGAGCTGGCCAATCCGGTCGCGATCCACCTCGGATCGGTCGAAGGGGCCCAGCAGCTTTCCGTCGTACATCACGGCGATGCGGTCGGAGAGGGCGAGCACCTCGTCAAGCTCCGCGGAGACGAGCAGCACCGCGCTGCCCTCCGATCGCGCGTTCGACAGCGCCTTGTGCACGAATTCGATGCTGCCGACGTCGAGACCGCGCGTCGGCTGATTCGCGAGCACGACGCGGGGGTCGCCCGACAGCTCGCGCCCGATGACGATCTTCTGCAGGTTGCCGCCGGACAGCGATTCGACGACACGCGCCGGGGCGGCGCCGCGCACCTCGTAGTCGGCGATCACCTGTTCGGCGAAGCGACGCCGGGCGCGACGGCGGATGATTCCCGCGCGGCTGAACCGCCGGCTGCGGAACGAGGTCGAGACCGCGTTCTCCTCCAGCGTCGCCTGCAGATTGAGCCCCACGTGCATGCGATCCGCCGCGATGTGGGCGACGCCCGCCGCGCGCATGGCGGCGGGGGAGGCGCCGGTCAGGTCGGTGCCGGCGATGGAGATGCGACCCGCTTCGAGCCGACGGAGTCCTGCAACCGCCTCGACGAGCTCGTCCTGGCCGTTGCCGCTGACGCCCGCGATTCCGACGATCTCGCCCGCACGGACGTCGAGCGCCACGTCGGAGAGTCCGGTGCTGCCGTCGGCGCTCGGATCCGCCATCGCGCCCTCGACCTCGAGCAGGGTCTCGCCCGCCGCGCCAGAGCCGGGTTCGGCGGTGAGGAGCACGTCGCGACCGACCATCAGGCGGGCCAGCTCGGCGTCGGTGGCGCCGCCGCGGGGAACGTCGCCCACGACGCGGCCGCGGCGCATCACGACGATGCGGTCGGCGACGGCTTGAACCTCGGGAAGCTTGTGGGAGATGAACACGACCGAGCGGCCGCTCGCGGCGAGCTGGCGCACCATTGCGACCAGGTCATCCGCTTCGGCAGGGGTCAGGACCGCGGTGGGCTCATCGAGGATGAGCAGCTGCGCATCCGCGGCGAGAGCCTTGAGGATCTCGACGCGCTGCTGGGCGCCGACCGGCAGGTCGGCGACCCGCCGCCGCGGATCGAGGTCGAGGTTGGCGTCGGCGATCAGCGCCGCCACCTGACGCTCGGCTGCCGCGTCATCGTAGAAGCCGCGCCGAGACGGTTCGCGACCGAGCAGCACGTTCTGCGCGACGGTGAAGGAGGGCACGAGCTCGAAGTGCTGGTGCACCATTCCGAGCCCGTGGGAGATGGCGTCCTGCTGGCTGGAGATGTCGGCGCGAGCGCCGTCGATGTAGACCTCGCCGGCGTCAGGCTGATGCACACCGAAGAGGAGGTTCATGAGCGTCGTCTTGCCGGTTCCGTTCTCACCGATCAGGGCGACGACTTCCCCCGCTCCGACCTCGAGCGAGACGTCGTCGACGGCGAGCACACCGGATGCTGCGAAGTACTTGCGCAGGCCGCGGATCTCGAGTCGGGGCGTCTCGCCCGAGGTGGGAGTCATGGGATCTCTTTCTGTGGTTCTTGCTTACCGGGTGGCGATCAGCTGGAGACGCCGAGCGCGACGCAGGCGTCGCTGGTCGGGTCGTTCAGCGCGTCGCAGATGGCGATCTCACCGGCGAGGATCTGCGCCTCGAGAGCCGCGACCTCCTCCATCAGACCGGCCACCAGCGCGGCCTTGTCGGCCGGGCCCTCGTCCTGGAAGACGGTCGAGCCGTCGCCCCACGACAGGCCGGTGACGCCGTCGGCGAGGCTCGCCGCCACGAATCCGGACTCGAACTCGCCCGCGAGGGTCGACTTGATCAGGTTGTAGGTCGTCATGTCGACGCGCTTCATGACCGACACGATCACCGTTCCGGGGGCGTCCGCGTCCTGGTTCGAGTCGACGCCGATCGCGAAGGTGCCCTCCTGCTCGGCGGCGCTGAACACGCCCTGACCGCTGAGGCCCGCCACCGCGTAGATGATGTCGTTGCCGGCCTGGTACAGCGCGAGCGCGGCCTCCTGGCCGACGGTCGGGTCGCCGAACTCACCGTTCAGGTAGCTCGGGGTGACGGTGCAGTCGGGGCACGCGGCGAGCACGCCCTGCTTGTAGCCGAAGTAGAACTGGTTCAGCCCGGGGTTGTCGATGCCGAGAACGGCACCGACCTGCTTGGTGGTGGTCATGCTTCCGGCGATGTAGCCGCCGAGGAAGCTCGACTCGTGCACGTTGATCGCGTAGGCCTGCACGTTGTCCGGGAGCTCCGAGACGAAGATGTCGCTCGGGACGCCGAACAGCTGGTCCGGGTTCTCGAGGGCGACCGCGAGCAGCGAGTCGGGGTCAAGACCGGGGGCCAGGATGATGTCGGGCTGGGTCGCGACGGTCGAGCGGATGACGCCCTCCTGCTGCGCCACCGACTCCGCCTCGACGACGCGACCGGTCACGCCGAAGTCGCTCTCCGCGAGCGTCGCACCGGCGACCGCCGAGTCGATGAAGCCGCCGTCGCCGGCGGATCCGGGGGTGATCAGGGCGTAGCTGAACGTGTCGTCGGCTTCCGCGGTCGTGGTGTCGGCCGAACAGCCGGCCAGCACGGTCAGCGTCGCGGCAGCAACGGCTGCGACGGCGATCTTTGAGGGGCGCATGGGTCTCCTAGGTGGGTGTGTTTTCGGACTTCAGGGAGGTGCGGGTGGAGCTGCGCGGTCGGAGGCGAATCCGACTGCTCTGTCGCCACAAGCGAGCGACGTTTCCGCGCGACTGGGCGCGAAGACCAACCAGCACGAGCGCGACGAAAGCTGCGCCCTGCGGGATGAACTGGGTGAGACTCGGCGGCACATCAAACGCCTGCAGGCGGATGCTCGCCGCGCTGGCGAAGCCGAAGACGGCTGCCGCGGGCACGATGAATGCCGGTCGGTTGAGCGCCAGCAGGGCGGCGGTGATGCCGATCCAGCCGCGGTCGGCGCTCATGTTGCGGGTGAAGATCCCGAGATCGCCCACCGAGAGGAAGGCGCCGCCGATGCCGGCGATGGCACCGGCCGTGACGAGGGCGAGCATCTGGGTGCGTCCGACGTTCAGGCCGGCGGACGCGGCGGCGATCGGGGCCTCGCCGACCGCCAGCAGGTGGCGGCCGCTGCGAGTGCGGAAGTACATCCCGACCAGGATCGCCAGCGTGAAGGCGAGATAGACGAGCGGGTTCAGTCGGTCGAGCAGCTGTCCGACGAACGGCAGGTCGGAGAGGAACGGAATCTCGACCTCGTCGATGCGGTCGACGTCGGGGGAGTAGATGCCGACGCCGCCGAGGTAGGAGCGCATCAGGAAGACCGTCAGCTGCAGCACGAGGATGTTGAGCCCGATCGCGAGGATCACCAGGTCGACGCCGATGCGGTGCGCGGCGGCCATGAGCAATCCGATGAGTGCTCCGGCCGCGGCAGCGGCGAGAATGCCGAGCGTGTTGTCGCCGGTGATGGCGGCGACGAGGATCCCGACGAACGCGCCCGCGAGAACCTTGGATTCGATTCCGAGGTTCAGCACCCCCGCGCGCGCACTGATCAGCGAGGCGATGGCGGCGAACAGAATCGGAGTCGTGAGCCGGATGCCGCTGTTGAGGAAGTCGGCGACGACGTTCATGCGGTCCCCTTTTCGACGGTCAGTTCAGCGGCGGCATCGTGTCTTCGGTTCGCTCGGCGCCGGTCGATCCATCTCTCGAGGCGCGTCAGCAGCGGCGCCTGGACGGCGATCAGCACGATCATGAGTGCCAGGACGGTGGAGCCGATCTCGCGGGGCACGCCGAGCACGATCTGGAGGCCGTTGACCGCGCCGACCGTGATGCCGGCATAGAGCACGCCCGCGATCGCGGCGCCGATGGCGGTGGTGCCGCCGAGGATCGCGGCGGTGAGGCCCGTGAATCCGGTGCCGTCGGAGAAGCCTTCGATGACGCGGTAGTTGACGCCGAGCACCTGGACGCCGCCGCCGATGCCGGCGAGGGCGCCGCCGAGGAGTCCGGCGCGGAGCACGCTGCCGGTGCTCGACATGCCGGAGTAGCGTGCGAAGAGCGTCGCCTCGCCGGACATCCGCTGCTCGTAGCCCGCGGTGGTGCGGCTGAGGAAGAACCAGACGCCGATCACGGCGACGATCGCGATGAGGAACGAGACGCCGAACTTGGTCGAGATATCGAACAGGGGCAGGCGAGCGGTCTCGGCGACGACGTGCGTGTAGCCGACCGTGGACGCCTCGGCGCGCAGGGGGTAGTTGACGAGGAAGTCGACAAGGAGTCCGGCGATCGCGTTCAGGACGATCGTGATGATGAGCTCGTTCACCCCGAGGTAGATCTTGAGGATGGCGGGAATCACGCCCCAGATCGCTCCGACAGCGCCAGCGGCCGCGAGGCAGACGATCGGGTGGATGCCAGCGGGAAGAAGGATGCCGTAGCCGACGACGGCCGCGGCGAGGCCGCCGAGCGCGTACTGACCTTCCTGGCCGATGCTGAACAGCCCGGTGCGGAGTGCGACGACGGCGCCGAGCGCGGTGAGGATGATCGGCGCGGCGAGGGTGAGGCTTCCGCCGACGTTGCAGTAGCCGGGGCTGCAGCTGAAGCCCGCCTGGATGACGGTCTGGGCGGCGGCGAGCGGTGACTGCCCGAGTGTGGCGACGAGAACGCCGCCGATGCCGAGCGCGACGATGGCCGCGGCGACGGGCAAGCCGATGCGGCGCAGTGTGCGCTCGATACTGTCGCGATCCATCGGGCCCCCGTCGGTGTGGTGCTGGGTGTGAGTGTGAACATCTTGCGCGCCCCGTGTTACAAATTCACAAGTCAAGTGTTTCCTGCGTGTTACAAATTCACATGACGGGTCCTCGGGTCTTGCCGCCGCCCGCGCTCCGCTGCGGGGATGCGCGCCAGGCCCCGCGGATCCCCGCACGTCACCAAATGCAGGAGTATCGCGGCTCACGCGTCGTCGAACCCCCGTGATCGCAGCGGATGCGGCGACAAACTCCTGCATTTCGTCACTGGGGGAGGGCGGGGGTGGCGGCGTAGCATGAGCGCATGGCGGTCGACGCGGACGCGACACCCGGGGTGGTGCGAGGGGCGCGCCGCGCCGCGATCATCGCCGTGGTCGTCTCGCTCGTGATCGCCGCCGCGATCGGGATCGTCGCCCTGGTCAGCGGCGACTTCGGCGAGCTGCAGGGCCGGATCATCCTCTCGACGCTGACGGTCGCGGCCTTCGGAACGACCGCGCTGTGCCACCTGGCGATCGTGGCGCGCGCCGTGCGCGTGGTCGGGTTCGTCGGCATCGCCGCGAGCCTGTTCGCCGCCGTGAGCGCGTTCCTGCTGATCTGGACCGACTGGGACGAGCTCGTCGACGGTGACGCGCTCGTCAAGGCGCTGCTTTCCTCCGCGATCTTGGCCGCGAGTCTCGCGCAGGCCAATCTGCTGCTCCTGCTGGCTCGTCAGCGCAACGTGCTCATCCGACTCGGGCTCGGCGTCACCCTGGTCGCCGTCGCGACCGTCGTCGTCATGCTGTGGCTGACGATCTTCACCGACGGCGACATTCCCGGCGACGACGGCTCGGCGTACTGGCGCGCGCTGGGCGTCGTCGGCATCGTGGATGCGCTCGGCACGATCGCTCTGCCGATCGTGGCGCTCATTCTGCGGGCCCGCACATCGCCGCGTGCCGACACGAGCGAGGGTCTCGGTGCCGGAAGCTCGAGCGTGACGCTCCCGCTCACTCCGGCGCTCGCCTCGCGCCTCACCGCCGACGCGAGCGCGCAAGGCGTGAGCGTCGAGTCCGCCGCGCGGGATGCCCTCGAGCGCGGCCTCTCGGCCCGAGAAGGTCTCTGACCGACGGCACTCCGCGGGTTCCGCTCGGCGGCGGGGCCGTGACTGCGCGCGCGTGCACGTCCGGGGCGCTTCCGGTCGTGGGTTTCGACGTCGGGGGTGGTTGACACGCCGAGGTTCTTACTTCTATGGTTTATTTAGTCCTAAATAAAGGGCTGTACCAAGGAGATTCAATGGCGAACCGACCGAGCGCACGCACCGACGTGAATCGATCTGCGATCCTCGCCCAGTTGGGGGCGCAGGGGCCCGCGTCGCGCGCCGACCTCGCGCGTTCACTCGGCGTCTCGCCGGCACTCATGACGCAGCTCACCAAGGACCTGCTCGCCGATGGCCTCATCGTCGAACTCGAGAACTCGCCCTCGCAGGGCGGTCGGCCCGCTCGGATGCTGGGCCTCGCCGCGACCGGCGACCGCGTCATCGGCGTGAAGGTCGTTGCCGACCACGTCGCGTTCGTCGAGGTCGGCCTGGATGGGTCCGTCCAGCGCTCGGCGAGCGAGCCGTTCGACGCCGCGGCGACGACCGTGCTTGCCGACCTGGCGCGCCTGCTCACGCGCTTCATCTCGGGCGGATCGACGCGCCTGCTCGGCGTGGGCGTCGGCGTCCCCGGCTCGGTCGATCGACAGGGCAACGGCGTCGTCGACTCCCCGCAGCTCGGCTGGTCGCGGGTTCCGCTCGGCGAGGCGCTGCAGCGCGAGCTCGGGCTGCCGATCATCGTCGAGAACAACGTCAACGCGCTCGCCATGGCAGAGCGCCTGTACGGCGTCGGACGCCGTCACAACAGCTTCCTCGTCGTCACGATCGGAACCGGAGTGGGCGCCGGGATCGTGGTCGACGGGGTCGTACTTCGCGGTGCCGCGGGCGGCGCGGGCGAGATCGGGCACACTCCGGTGCTCGAGAACGGTCCGCGCTGCATGTGCGGCAACAAGGGATGCCTCGAATCGCTAATCGGCGAGGCGGCACTCGTGCGCATCGCGCGCGAACGCGGTGTGATCTCCGCGAGCGCCGGCATCGCCGCGCTGCGCACCGCTGCCGACGAGGGCGACGCGGGCGCGACGGCGATCTTCAGCGAGGCCGGTCACCTTCTCGGCCGCACGCTCGCCGGTCTCGTGCACACCCTCGACCCCGAGATCGTCATCCTCCTCGGGGAGGGCACCGTGTCGTGGCCGCACTGGTCGTTCGGCTTCGAGCCCGCATTCCGCGCGAGCCTGCTGCCCGCGCGACGCGGCGTCGGCGTGGCCGTCGAGAGCTGGCAGGACGCGAGCTGGGCGCAGGGCGCCGCGGCGCTCGTGCTGGCCACGCCGTTCGACGCCGACGGCGTCTCAGGAGACCAGGGCCAACTGGTGCGCGACCGGCTCGTCGCCGGCAGCTCCATCCAGATCGCCGAGCAAGGCGCGGACTCGTGAGTCTGCGCGCGCCCGAAGCGACAGCTCTGCCGCCGGCCGCCGAAGCGCCCCGACCGTCGATCGCTGGTTCGTCTCGGCGCAGCCGCCGCGTGAAGTACGCCCTCACCGTGCTCGCATTCATGCTGCCGAGCGCGATCCCCTTGACACTGTTCGTGCTCGGGCCGATGGTCGGAGCCGCCTGGGTCAGCCTCACCGAGTGGAACCTGCTCTCGCCCGCCACGTTCGTCGGCTTCGACAACTACATCAGCCTCTGGAACGACCCCGAGACGGCCGAGGTGTTCCTGCACACGATCTACTACATCGTGGGCTATCTCCCGCTCGTCTACATCGGGGGCCTCGCGCTCGCTCTCGCCCTCAACGCGGGCCTCAAGGGGCGTTCGTTCCTGCGCGGCATCTACTTCCTGCCGGTGGTCACCAGCTGGATCGTCGTCGCGCTGGTCTGGCGCTGGCTGCTGAACCCGAGCACGGGCGTCGTCAACTCGGCGCTTGCGTGGTTCGGCATCGACGGCCCCGGCTGGTGGACCGACCCCGTGTGGGCGATGCCGTCGATCATCATCGCCTCAGCCTGGAAGGACCTCGGCTTCGTCATGGTGATCCTGCTGGCGGGGCTGCAGGCGATCAACACCGAACTGCTCGACGCCGCTCGCGTCGACGGGGCCGGCTGGTGGCGGCGGCTGTTCAGCGTGGTGCTGCCGTTGCTGAGCCCGAGCACCTTCTTCGTCATTGTGATCTCGCTCATCAACGGATTCCAGGTCTTCGACCAGGTGTACGCCATGACGGGCGGGGGTCCCGGTGGGGCCACTCAGGTCGTGGTGCAGCAGATCTACGACCTGACGTTCCGCTACGGCGCTGCGGGGGAGGCATCCGCCCTCAGCTGGATGCTGTTCGCGGTGGTCCTCGGAGTCACGATCATTCAGATCATCGGTCAAAGGAGGTGGGTGACGTATGGCTGAGCGCACCACGACTCGCACGCGGCCCCGCCTCGGGATGCGTCCCGGGCTGATGGGACTGATCATTCTGCACGTCGTCGTCATCCTCGGCGCGATCGCGATGTTCTTCCCGTTCCTGTGGACGATCATCACCTCGATCACGCCGGGGGCGGGCCTCACCGTCGCCCCGGCGCTGATTCCGGCCGACCCGTCGCTGGATGCCTACCGCCAGCTGTTCGAGGAGCGCCCGTTCGCGCGTGTCGCCCTCAACAGCATCGGGCTGGCCACCGTCACGACGCTGGTGCAGCTGTTCACGAGCGCCACCGCGGCCTACGCCTTCAGTCGTCTGCCGTTCCGGGGACGCGGCATCGTGTTCGCGGTGTACCTCGCGACGATGATGATCCCGCTGCAGGTGCTGATCGTTCCGCTCTTCGTCGAGCTGAAGGCGTTCGGGCTGATCAACACCTATCTGGGCGCGCTGCTGCCGACTTTCGCGAGCGCCTTCGGCATCTTCCTGCTGCGGCAGGCCGTCCACCAGGTTCCGCGTGAGCTGGATGAGGCCGCGACGCTCGATGGCGCCGGGCACTTCCGGATCTTCTTCTCGGTGATCCTGCCGAACATCAGGCCCGCGCTCGCGACCCTCACCGTGTTCGCGTTCATGGGCAGCTGGAACAACTTCCTCTGGCCGCTCGTCGTCCTGCGCTCTCCCGAGCTGCACACCCTCCCGGTGGCGCTCGCCGGACTGCAGGGGCAGTACACGACGCAGTGGGACATCGTGATGGCCGGATCGGTCATCAGCGTGCTCCCCATGCTCGCCCTCTATCTGTTCGCCCAGAAGTACGTCATTCAGGGCGTCGCAAGCTCCGGACTCAAGTGAGTCCGGTCGCCCACACCCTCGCACCAAACCCCATCGAAGGAGATAGGCACATCATGAAGCGCAATCTGATGACCGCAGTCGGCCTCGCCGGCGTCGCGGCATTGACCCTGGCGGGATGCACCGCGGCCGCCGACAGCGGCCCCGTGACCATCACGTACACCAACTTCATTTCCAACGGCGGAAACGAAGACAACCTGCAGGCGATCGTCGACGCGTTCGAGGCCGAGAACCCGAACATCACCGTCGAGGTCACGACCCTGCCCTACGGCGACTACGGCACCGCGCTGCAGACCGACCTCGCCGCCGGCACCGAGAGCGACGTCTTCGACATCGAGTACTCGAACTACGCGCAGTACCAGGCGAACGGCGTCCTCGCGCCGATCGAGGTGGCCAACCCGGGCGCCTACAAGGCATCGCTGCTCGAGGCCTACGCGACCGACGGCGTGCAGTACGCGCTGCCGAGCTCGTTCTCGGACGTCGTGCTCTACTTCAACAAGGAGCTCTTCGACGCGAACGGCCTCGACTACCCGACCCAGGACTGGACCTGGGCCGACGAGAAGGCCGCCGCCGAGGCGATCACCGACCAGGACGCCGGTATCTGGGGCGACCACCAGCCGGTGAGCTTCTACGAGTACTACAAGGCGCTCGCGCAGAACGGCGGCGAGTTCCTGAACGCCGACGGCACTGCGGTTGCGTTCAACACGCCCGAGGGCATCGAGGCCGCCGAGTGGCTCGTGAACAAGAGCGGCACGGTGATGCCGACGATCGAACAGGGCCAGGGCACGGCCGACTTCGACACGAACCTGTTCAAGGAGGGCAAGCTCGGCATGCTGCACAGCGGCATCTGGATCTTCGGAGCCCTCGCCGACGTCACCTTCGAGTGGGACATCGCGGTCGAGCCGGGCAACACCCAGCAGGCCAGCGCGGTGTTCTCGAACGCGATCGGCGTCAGCGCCAACTCGGAGAACGTCGAGGCCGCGGCCAAGTGGGTCGAGTTCATGACCTCCTCGGACACCATGGTTGACATCCGTCTCGACTCCGGCTGGGAGCTCCCGCCGATCTCGGACGACGAGAAGCTCGCCACCTACCTCGAGAAGGGCGCCCCGGAGAACCGCCAGGCGGTCTTCGACTCGCTCGACGGCATCGCGCTGCCGCCCGTTGTCGCCAACGGCCAGGCCGAGATGCAGGACATCCTGGGCGAGGAGCTCATCGAGGCGCAGGCCGGCCGCAAGTCGGTCGAGGAAGCCCTCGCGAGCGCCGAGGAGCGCATCAACGCCGTCATCGGCGGCTAGCAGTTCGCTGGTCGAGCAGCCGCCCCGAGGCGGCTGCTCGACCGGCACACCCCGCACCACCGATTCACCCGTTCGACCGCCCACCTGATCCAAAGGATCCCCTCGTCATGACCAACGCCCCGGCTCTCGCCGACCGCGCCCACCTGGCCGCGATCGCCGAGCAGGGACGCGCTCTGATCCTCTCTCTGCAGGATGCGAGCGGCGCCTACCCCGCGAGTCCCACCTTCTCCGCCTATCGCGGCTACTCCTGGTTCCGGGACGGCGCCTTCATCGCCGACGCGATGTCGGCCGCCGGTGAGATCGCCTCGGCGTCCGCCTTCTTCGACTGGTGCGCACGCATGCTCACCGAACGCTCCGACGACATCAAGCGCATCGTGGCCGCGGCCCACGCCGGGGTTCCGGTGCCGGACTCGGACATGCTCGCCACGCGCTTCACTCTCGACGGCCGCGAGGGCGACGACGAGTGGTGGGACTTCCAGCTGGACGGCTACGGCCTCTGGGTGTGGGCGCTCGCGGAGCATGTGCAGCGCCACGAGCTCGACCCGGGACGCTGGATTCCCGCCGTCGAGCTCACCCTCGACTACCTCACGAGCTCGTGGCAGCGTCCCTGCTACGACTGGTGGGAAGAGCACTCCGAGCACGTTCATGTGTCGACCCTCGGATGCATCTCGGCCGGCTTGCACGCGGGCGCATCGCTGACCGCCGAGGACTCGGCCCGGTCGAGCGCCGCCGCCGCGACGGCCGCCACGATCGACGACTTCATCCGATCGCAGGGGGTCCGCGACGGCCACCTGGTCAAGTGGATCGGCACCGACGCCGTGGATGCGAGCCTCGGCTCGCTCATGGCCCCGCTCGGTGTCGTCGACGCCCGCGGGCCACTCGGCGCCGCGACGATCGCCGAGCTCGACGCCCAGCTGGTGGTCGACGGCGGCATGCACCGCTTCCTCGCGGACACCTACTTCGGCGGCGGCCAATGGCCCCTGTTGAGCTGCTTCCTCGGACTCGCGTGGCACCGCGCGGGCAGCACCGACCGCGCGCTCGAGCTGCTGCGCTGGTCGGCGGGAACGGTGCGCGAGAGCGGCACCATGCCGGAGCAGGTCGCCGATCATCTGCTGGACGCGTCTTTCGTCGACGAGTGGATCGAACGATGGGGAACAAGCGCCGACCCGCTGCTCTGGTCCGCCGCCATGTATCTTCGCCTCGCCCTCGAACTCGGAGTAATCGAATCATGATCCGTCACCGGCCTTTCGGCTCCGGTCACCCGTACTCGGTCGACACCGACCAGCGCCACCCGGTCGACCCCGTCGCGGGGGAGACGCTCAACCTGGGCGTGCGCAGTTCGGCGGGGGTCGCCCGCGTCGACCTCGAACTCGTCCGCGACGGCGGAGCGCCTGCGGTGCTGCCGCTGGCCCCGGTGACCCGCCGAGATCGCGGACAGGTCGTCGACGGCGGCCACCTGGCGTCGGCGCAGGCGCGTCTCGCGCGCGCGAGCGGCGGCTGGAACGCCGAGCTCGACGATCTGCGGGTCGGCGAGACGCTGCGCTACCGCTTCGTGGCTCCCGACGAGCGCACCCGCTGGTTCGAGACCACGGTGAGCGGCTGGACCGGCGGGGCACCCGGACTCGACCAGGTCGGCGCGCCGCGCGTGGTCGAGGGGTCTGCGCGCTCGCTCGGCGACGGCTCGCGGGTGCATCGCATCCGCTTCGCCATTCCGCTGGCGCCCGGGGAGCGGGTCGCGGGGTTCGGTGAGCGCTACGACGCGCTCAACCAGCGCGGCACGGAGCTCGACTCGGTCGTCTTCGAGCAGTACAAGAGCCAGGGCGCCGAGCGCAAGACCTACCTCCCGATGCCGTTCGCCCACGTGGTCGGCGGCAGCGGCTGGGGCTTCCACGTGCGCACCAGCCGTCGCGTCTGGTTCGACGTCGGCGCCCGCGACGAGAACCTGCTGTGGATCGAAGCCGAGACCGATGCGGCCGGCGACCTCGAGATCGCCTTCTACGACGGCTCGCCGCGCGAGGTGCTGGCGGCGTTCCTCGCCGAGGTGGGGCACGCCGAGGAGCTTCCCTCCTGGGTGTTCCGGCTCTGGGCCAGCGGCAACGAGTGGAACACGCAGGCCGAGGTGATGCGCCAGATGGACGCGCACCGCGACCACGACATTCCGGTCGGCTCGGTCGTCATCGAGGCCTGGAGCGACGAGAGCACGTTCACCACCTGGCGCGATGCGAAGTCGGAGATCGTCGACGGCGCCCAGCCGAAGCGACTGGCCGATTTCGAGTTCCCGGAGGACGGCGCCTGGCCGGACCCGAAGGGGATGACGGACGAGCTGCACCGCCGCGACATCCGCCTGCACCTCTGGCAGATTCCGCTGCTCAAGATGCGTCCGCATCCGGCGGGACAGCTGAAGGCCGACGCCGAGGCGGCGATCCGCGACGGCGTGCTGATTCAGGAGCCGGCGCCGGATGGGTCGCTGCGCCCGTACCGCAACCGCGGCTGGTGGTTCCCGCTCGGGCTCATGCCCGACCTCACAGATGACCGTGCCGCGACCTGGTGGACCGAGAAGCGCCGCTACCTGGTCGAGGAGATCGGCGTCGACGGGTTCAAGACCGATGGCGGCGAGCACGCCTGGGGGCGTGAGCTGGTCTACCGCGACGGCCGGTTCGGCGACGAGAAGAACAACACCTTCCCGGTGCACTACGCCAAGGCCTACGGCGACCTGCTGCGCCGCAACGGCAAGGCGCCGGTCACCTTCAGCCGCGCCGGGTTCAGCGGCAGCCAGGCGCACGGCGCGTTCTGGGCGGGCGACGAGAACTCGACCTGGGAGGCGTTCCGCTGGTCGCTGTTCGCCGGTCTCAACGCCGCGTCCAGTGGAATCGTCTACTGGGGCTGGGATCTCGCCGGCTTCAGCGGCGACATCCCGACGGCGGAGCTGTACCTGCGCTCGACCGCCGCTGCCGCGTTCGTGCCGATCATGCAGTACCACTCCGAGTTCAACCACCACCGCACCCCGTCGCGGGACCGCACGCCCTGGAACATCGCCGAGCTGACCGGCGACGACCAGGTGATTCCGGTGTTCCGCCGCTTCGCGAAGGTGCGCGAGAAGCTGGTTCCCTATCTGGAGTCCGAGGCCCGGCGCGCGATCGAGGCCCGCGAGCCGCTCATGCGGCCGCTGTACTTCGACCTTCCGGACGACGAGGCGGTGTGGGCCCATCCGCTGCAGTGGATGCTCGGAGACGCGATCCTGGTCGCGCCCCTCGTCGAGGAGGGGGCCGAGACGGCCTCGGTCTTCCTGCCTGCGGGGGAGTGGGTGGATGCCTTCACCGGCATGCACATCGACGGTGGTCGCGTGATCGAGCGGGTCACCCCGATCGACGAGCTTCCCGTGTACGTGCGGGCTGCCGACTGGCCGTCGCTCGCCGAGGTGTTCGCGAGCTAGGCGTCGGCGAGGCCGCGGCGCTCGAGCAGGGGCTCGATGACGGCGTCGCGGCCGCGGAACTCCCGGTACGCCTCGAGCGGATCCTTCGAGCCGCCGACCCCGAGCACCAGTCGGCGGAACGTCTCGCCGTTGGCGCGGGTGAGTCCGTCGTTCTCGTGGAACCAGGCGACGGTGTCGGCGTCGAGCACCTCGCTCCAGATGTAGGAGTAGTAGCCGGCGTCGTAGCCGCCGGCGAAGATGTGGGCGAAGTAGGTGCTCGAGTACCGGGGCGGGATCGCCGGGTGGTCGAGCCCCGCGGCGGCGAGGGCCTGCGCCTCGAACTCGGTGACATCGGTGACGGCGGTGGCCTCGTCGGGCGTCAGCGTGTGCCAGGCCTGGTCGAGCATCGCCGCGGCCAGGTACTCGCTTGTCGAGTAGCCCTCGTTGAACTGCTCCGAGGCCTGCAGGCGTTCGACGATCGCGGGGTCGATCGGCTCGCCGGTCTCGTAGTGCTTGGCGTAGTTGTTCAGCACCTCGGGCCAGAGCATCCACATCTCGTTGACCTGGCTCGGGTACTCGACGAAGTCGCGGTAGACGTTGGTGCCCGCGAGCTTGGGGTAGGTGACGCGGGCGAACAGGCCGTGCAGCGCGTGCCCGAACTCGTGGAACAGCGTCGCGACCTCATCGAAGGTGAGCAGCGTGGGCTCGCCTGCCGCGGGCTTGGGCACGTTGAGGTTGTTGGTGACGACGACCGGCTGGCCGAGCAGCGAGTTCTGCGACACGAGCGAGTTCATCCAGGCGCCGCCGCGCTTGCTGTCGCGCGTGTAGAGGTCCAGCACGTACAGCCCGACGGGGGAGGCGTCCTCGTTCTTGACCTCGAAGATCCGGGCGTCGGGGTGGTAGGTCACCAGGTCGCGGCGCTCGTGGAAGGTGATGCCGTAGAGCCGGGTGGCGGCGTAGAACACGCCGTCCTGCAGCACGCGTTCGGCCTCGAACCACGGCCGCAGCGCGGCGGTGTCGACGTCGTAGCGCTCCTGGCGCTCCTTCTCGGTCCAGTACGCCCAGTCGGCGGCGCCGACCTCGCCGCCGGCCTGGCGCTCGAGCGCCGCATGCTCGGCGGCGGCGTTGCGGGCGGCGGCTGGAGCCAGTCGCCCGAGCATCTCGGCGACGGCTTCGGGCGAGCCGGCGGTCTCGTCGGAGGTGACCGCCGCGGCGTGGTTGTCGAAGCCGAGCAGCACGGCGCGCTCGGCGCGCAGCCGGACGATCTCGAGCACCAGGTCGCGCGTATCGTGCTCGCCGCCGCGCGTGCCGCGCGAGCGCGACGCCTCCATCAGGCGCGCGCGCACCGCGGGGTCGGTCAGTTCGGACAGCGCGGGCTGACCGGTCGGCAGGATGAGGGTGAGCAGGTAGCCGTCGAGCCCCCGCGACGCGGCCGCTTCAGCGGCCGCCGAGATCTCGCCCGCGGACAGGCCGTCGAGGTCGCTCTCGGAGTCGAGGTGGACGGCGAGATCGTTGGTGTCGGCGAGCAGGGCCTTCTCGAACCGCGTGGTGAGCGTCGAGATCTGCTGGTTGAGCTCGCGCAGACGGGTCTTGGACTCCTCGTCGAGCCCGGCGCCGGCCTGCGTCATCTCGACGTGCCAGCGCTCCACGAGGTAGCGCTGCTCGTCGGTGAGGGGCTCCTCGCTCTCGTGCACGGCCGCGATGCGGCGGTGCAGCGCGTGGTCGAGCATGATCGCGTCGTGGTGCTCGGCGAGCTTCGGGGCGAGCTTCTCCTCGAGAGCGTTGGTGAAGTCGCTGGAGTGCGAGGAGCTGAGGTGGAAGAACACGTGCGAGACACGCGCGAGGATCTGTCCGCTGCGCTCCAGGGGCTCGAGCGTGTTGGCGAAGGTCGCGGGCTCGGCGGTGTCGATGATCGCGGCGAGTTCGGCACGCTGCTCGGCCATGCCGAATTCGAAGGCCGGTTCGAAGTGCTCGTCCCGGATCTCGGCGAACGGCGGGAACGCGTAGGGCAGCAGGCTGGGCGCGACAAAGGGATTGCTCACGATGTCAGCCTAGATGGCGCGCGCGAGACAGTGCAAAGAAATTCTTGCAAAGAACTCTCTGCAAAGGTATCTTTGCGTCATGACCACCGAACGGGCCCCGCGCACGCTGGACGTGAACGACCTCAAGGCGCTCGCGCATCCGCTGCGCGTGCAGCTCCTCGACGCGCTCTCGACGTACGGCGCGGCGACGGCGAGCGGTCTCGCCGACCGGCTCGGCGAGTCGAGCGGGGCGACCAGCTACCACCTGCGCCAACTGGAGAAGCACGGCTTCGTCCGCGAGCTGGAAGGCAAAGGCAGCGCGCGCGAGCGCTGGTGGGAGCGGGTGCCCGGGGGCATCATGCTCGACCCGAGTCGCTTCGACCGCGAGTCGCCCGAACGTGCGGCGACCGACCTGCTCCTCGCGGAGTGGGAGCACAACCGCCGCCGGCTGCTGAGCGACTTCTTGGCGCGCGGCGACTCCCTCGGCCTCGACTGGCTGGAGGCGAGCACGCTCACCACCACCAACCTGCGCATGACGCACGCGCAGACCGCGGATCTGAACGATGCGCTGACCGCGGTGATCCGCGACTACGTCGCCCGGTATCGCGATCAGGATGCGCCCGGCGCGCGCCCGGTGCAGCTGCAGCTGAACCTGTTCCCCGTCGTCGACGGGGCTCCGACACCGGAGCACCCCGACGGCACCTCGGATCTCAGGAAGGAGGCACGGTCATGACGACCCAGCCGATTCCCGTGTTCGCCGCCGTCGCGCTGCGATCGCCCCGCGTGCACCGGCCGGGTGCCCGCCGACTCGCGGTGCGACTCGGAGTCGCCCTCGTCACCTGGGGGCGCCGCGACGCGCGTCCCGTGACGCGCGAGCAGATCCTCGCCCGGCGCGCCGCCGAGCGTCAGCTCGAGGCGACCCGCACGCAGGGCCTCCGGCTCGCCGCCGACCACGGGCCGCGCTGACCCCGGCGGGTCGGGCACTAGATTGTGGGCATGCAGACCCGTCCGCCATCCGGAGCGTCGATCCGGATGAGCGACCTGGGGCATCCGATCGCCGCCGGCGTCATCGCGGCCCTCACCGGCTTCGCCAGTTCGTTCACGCTGGTCATCGCGGGACTGGTCGCCGTCGGCGCGACGCCCGCGCAGGCCGCGTCGGGCCTCTTCGCCCTCTCGCTCGGCCAGGGCATCCTCTGCATCGCGCTGAGCGTTGCCTTCCGGCTTCCGCTGGCCTTCGCGTGGTCGACACCCGGCGCCGCCGTGATGATCGCCGCGGGCGGGCTCACCGGGGACTTCGCCAGCGCGATCGGCGCGTTCCTGGTGTGCGCCGCGCTGCTGCTGCTCACGGGGGCCTGGCCAACGCTTGCCCGCGCGATGACCCGCATTCCTCCGGCGATCGGCAGCGCGATGCTCGCCGGGATCCTGGTGCCGATCTGCCTGGCCCCGGTGCAGGCGGCCGTCGAGCTTCCCACCCTGGCGCTGCCGGCGGTCATCGTCTGGGCGCTGCTGGCCCGGCTCGCGCCGCGCTGGGCAGTGGCGGGGGCGGTCGTCGCCACGATCACGGCGATCGTCGTCTCCGGCCGCGCCAGCGGCTTCGGCGAGTACTCGCTGGCGCCGACGCTCGAACTCGTGATGCCGCACTTCGATCCGCTCGTGATCGTCAGCCTGGGCGTGCCGCTGTACCTCGTCACGATGGCCGGGCAGAACGTGCCCGGATTCGCCGTGCTGCGCACCTTCGGCTACCACGAGCCGCCCGCGCGGGCGATCCTGCTGAGCACCGGGGCCGCCTCGGCGATCATCTCGCCGTTCGGCGGCTACGTGCTGAACCTCGCCGCGATCACGGCGGCCATGATGGCGGGTCCGGACGCGCACGCGGATGCGCGCCGCCGCTGGATCGCGACCCTCGCCTGCGGCGTCGCCTACCTCGTTCTCGCGTTCGGGGCGAGCGCCGCGAGCGCGCTCGTCGCCGTCGCCCCGCCGATCCTGATCACCGCGGTCGCGGGCCTGGCGCTGTTCGGCGCCTTCGGGTCATCCATCGCCGATGCGCTCCGCGAGCCGGCGCACCGGGTCGTCGCGGTGCTGACCTTCCTGGTCGTCGTCTCGGGGGTGACGATCGCCGGGATCGGCTCGGCATTCTGGGGACTCGTGGTGGGCGGCCTCGCGTATCTGTGGCTGGTGCTCTCGCACCGTCCGCGTCAGTCGGCGGACGACACCGTGGCCGCGTCGCGCACCGGGTCGTAGCGGATCGTCGTGCCATCGTCGAGCTCGACGACGGGGCGCCCCTCGAGCCAGGTGAGGGTCCAGCGCCAGGCGCTCGTGTCGAACGCGGCGACCTCGGCCTCGACGGTGCCGATCGCCGCGATCACGGCGGCGGGAAGAGCGGCGGGGGCCGGCGCGCCGACCGCCCACCTCGTGCCGAGCTGCATCAGATGCCCTTCTCGTAGGTGACCCACGTCGTGCGGGTCGCGATCCGGTCGTAGACGCGCTGCGCGCGCTCGTTGTCGGCGGCGGTGATCCAGCGCAGCTTTCCGCCCTCGCTCGACTCGCGGGCGAGCGCTGCGAGCGCCTCGATGAGCGCTGTGCCGGTGCCCGCGCCGCGGGCAGCCGGGTCGACGTACAGGTCGTCCAGGTACCAGTCGGACCCACCCGTGAAAGTGTCGGGATGCCGGCGATAGTGGGCGAACCCGACGAGGGTGCCGTCGTCCTCGGCCACGATCGCGTCGACCCCCGACCCGGGCGTCAGCAGGATCCCGCCGACCCGGTCGAGCACGTCCTCGGAGAACCGCGTCTCGTAGAACACGCCGTAGGCGCGAAACAGCTCCCGCCAGGCGGGGATGTCGTGCGCGGTGAGCTCGCGGATCTGCACGGCGATCAGGCCTCCGGCTGCTCCGCGAGCACGATCTCGGTCACAGCGACGTCCTCGGCCTCGACGAGCGTGAGCTCGGCGATGCGGCCCACGGCGCGGAGGTCGTCGACCGCCTCGGCCAGCAGCGCGGGGCCGGAGAGCACGGCCGAGACGACCTCGGTCTTCTGCGAGGCCTTCGCGTCGGTCTTGGCGCGGCGGATGCCGATCAGCGCGGCGCTCACCTCCGGCAGCAGCCCGCGAGCCGCACCGAACTCGGCCAGCTCGTCCGCCGTGGGCCACGAGGCGCTGTGCACCGACGTCGCGTGGGTCCAGCGCCACACCTCCTCGGTGGCGAACGGGATCACCGGGGCGAGCAGGCGCAGGAACACGTCGATCGCGAGGCGGAGCGCCGCCACGGCGCTGGCCTGTGGCGCGCCGGTGCCGGTGTAGGCGCGCTCCTTGACCAGCTCCAGGTAGTCGTCGCAGAACGTCCAGAAGAACTGCTCGGTCACCTCGAGCGCACGCGCGTGATCGAAGTCGGTGTACGCCTTCGTCGCCAGGCGCACGACCTCGCCGAGCTCGGCGAGCATGTCGCGGTCGAGCGGCTCGGTGATGGCGGCGCCCTCCGTGTGCGGGAACGAGTAGACGAACTTGGAGGCGTTCAGCACCTTGATCGCCAGGCGCCGGCCGATCTTCATCTGCTTCGGGTTCTGCGGGTCGAAGGCCGCGTCGGTGCCCAGGCGCGAGCTCGCAGCCCAGTAGCGCACCGCGTCCGAGCCGTGCTCCGCGAGGAGGCCCGCGGGGGTGACGACGTTGCCCTTCGACTTCGACATCTTCTTGCGGTCGGGGTCGACGATGAAGCCGGAGATCCCGGCGTTCTTCCACGGCACCTGCCCGTGCTCGAGCTCGGCGCGCAGCACGGTCGAGAACAGCCAGGTGCGGATGATGTCCTGACCCTGCGAGCGCAGGGCGTAGGGGAACACCAGGTCGAAGAGCTCCGGGTCGCGCTCCCAGCCGCCGGCGATCTGCGGCGTGAGGCTCGAGGTCGCCCAGGTGTCCATGATGTCGAGCTCGCCCTCGAAGCGAACGCCGCGGTCGGCCTCGGTGAAGCCGGGCGGGACATCGCTCGAGGGGTCGATCGGGAGGGAGGCCTCGTCGGGCACGATGACGCCGGTGCGCTCGCCTTCGGCGTCGAGCTCGTACCAGACCGGAAGCGGCACCCCGAAGAAGCGCTGGCGCGAGATCAGCCAGTCGCCGGTGAGGCCGCCGACCCAGTTCTCGTAGCGCACGCGCATGAAGTCGGGGTGGAAGTCGATGCTCGTGCCCGCCGCGAGCAGGCGCTCCTTGAGCGCTTCGTCGCGGGCGCCGTTCGAGATGTACCACTGGCGTGTCGAGACGATCTCGAGCGGCTTGTCGCCCTTCTCGAAGAACTTCACCGGGTGCGTGATCTTGCGCGGCTCGCCGTGCAGGTCGCCGGATTCGGCGAGCAGCTCGACCATGCGGGCCTTGGCGCTGAAGACGGTCTTGCCCGCGAGCTCGGCGTAGGCGGCGCGGCCGGCCTCGCTGAACAGCTCCTCGGCCGGGGCCTCCGCGATCAGGCGGCCGTCGCGGCCGATGACGGTGCGGTTCGGCAGATCGAGCTCGCGCCACCAGACGACGTCGGTGACGTCGCCGAAGGTGCAGATCATGGCGATGCCCGAGCCCTTGTCCTGCTGGGCCAGGCGGTGCGCGACGACCGGCACCTCGACGCCGAACACCGGCGTCGTCACCGTCGTGCCGAACAGGCCCTGGTAGCGCTCATCGTCCGGGTGCGCGACCAGCGCGACACACGCGGGCAGCAGCTCGGGGCGGGTGGTCTCGATCTCGACGGTGCCGCCGTCGGACTTGTGGAACGACACCCGGTGGTAGGCCGCCGGCTGCTCCTTGTCCTCCAGCTCGGCCTGGGCGACCGCGGTGCGGAAGGTCACGTCCCACAGGGTGGGCGCATCCGCCTGGTACGCCTCGCCGCGGGCGAGGTTCCGCAGGAACGCGCGCTGCGCCGTCGCGCGCGAGTGCTCATCGATCGTGCGGTAGGTCAGCGACCAGTCGACGCTGAGCCCGAGGGTGCGCCAGAGGTCTTCGAACTGCTTCTCATCCTCGACCGTGAGGCGCTCGCAGAGCTCGACGAAGTTGCGGCGGCTGATCGGCTGCTGATCGGCGGCCTTCGTGCTCGAGCCCTCGCCGCCGTCGTGCGGGGGAGTGAAGTCGGGGTCGTAGGGCAGCGTGGGGTCGCAGCGCACGCCGTAGTAGTTCTGCACGCGACGCTCGGTCGGCAGGCCGTTGTCGTCCCACCCCATCGGGTAGAACAGGTGCTTGCCGTTCATGCGCTGAAAGCGCGCCGCCAGGTCCATGTGCGTGTAGCTGAAGACGTGGCCGATGTGCAGACTGCCGGAGGCGGTCGGCGGGGGCGTGTCGACGCTGAACACCGCATTTTTGCCCGCGGCGAGCGCCGCAGCACGATCGAACCGGTGGGTGCCGTCGACCTCCCAGGTCTCGCCCCACTTCGCTTCGAGGCCCTCGAGTGCGGGCTTGTCGGGAATGGGGGCGCTGGCGTTCACGCGGACTCCGGTTCGATATCGGCGGCACCGAGTCAATGCCCCGAATCCGGGGCGAGGTGCCTGAGTGTGAGGTGTGATCTCAGTCTACCGACTCCATCCGGGAGTACGGTCGGGCCATGGTCGCCGAGACGCCTCCCGCCCGGTATGACGATCTGCATGCCGCGTTCGTGAACTGCACGCTCAAGCGCAGTCCCGAGATCAGCCACACCCACGGCCTGATGAAGCGCAGCATCGCGCTCATGCAGTCCCAGGGCGTGTCAGTCGATCAGATTCGCCTCGCCGACCATGATGTCGCCGACGGGGTGTACCCGGACATGCGCGAGCACGGCTGGGAGTTCGACGAGTGGGTCGACCTCTGGCCGCGGATCCGCGACGCGGACATCCTCGTCGTCGGCACGCCGATCTGGCTGGGGGAGCCGTCCTCCGTGCTGCGCCGTTTCATCGAGCGGCTGTACTCGATGAGCGGGGAGCTCGCCGAGAACGGCCAGTACGTGTACTACGGCAAGATTGCCGGGGTGCTGGTCACCGGCAATGAGGACGGGGTGAAGCACTCGGCCATGTCGACGCTCTACAGCCTGCAGCACATCGGCTACACGATCCCGCCGGCCGCCGACGCCGGGTGGATCGGCGAGGTGGGGCCCGGGCCGAGCTATCTCGACGAGGGCTCGGGCGGTCCGCAGAACGACTTCACCAACCGCAACGTCACCTTCATGACCTGGAACCTGCTGCACCTCGCGCGGATGCTGAAGGACGCGGGCGGGATTCCTTCCTACGGCAACCAGCCCGAACGGTGGAGGCGGGGCGAGCGCTGGGGGTATTCAGCGAACCCCGAGTATCGCTAGCGCTATTCGCTGACGAGGATCGTGTCTCGGGCGACGATCTCGGAGCCGAGGAAGACGGCGATCGAGTACTGCTGCCATCCGGCGGGCTGACCGCACTGGTAGTCGACGGTGATGGTGCCGACGGCGGGGAGGCCCGTCTCGTAGGGCTCGGCGTCGGCCGCCTCGGTCCCGATGCCGAACGACACGGTGGTTCCCGCCGTGTCCCACGTGAAGGTCAGCGGAATGGAGCCGGCTGCCGTGCAGTTCACCTCGGTGGTCGACGACTCGAAGCTGCGGATCGGCGACGGCGGCAGCGTCGGCTCGGCGCTCGCGGTGGCGGTCGGCGTCGCACTCGGGGCGGCGCTCGCCGACGGGGTCGCGGTCGCGCTCGGCGTCGGCGTCGGCACCGGGGTGCTCGCGTCGCCGTCGTCGGTCATCAGCACGATGATGAGCGTGACAGCAGCGACGAGAAGCAGGCTCGACGCGGCGAGCAGGGCGATCACGAGCCGCGAAGGCCGCCGTCGCTCGCCGAAATCGCTGTTCATCGAAGCCCGCCCGTGATCCGCCTCAGGACGTGGCGGGGCGCAGTCGCCCCGCCACGAGTTCTGAGCGTCACTCTAGGCTCCGCCGCCGCGCGCTTCAAGCGGCGGGGGCGTCGTCTCGGTCGACGCGGATGCGCTGCGCGATGAGCGCGCTCACGAGCGTCACGAGCGACAGCGTCGCGAGCACGAGCCCGGGGTGCCACCACGCCTGCTCGGTCGCCACGCCGAGGCCCGCCGTCACGGTCGGGATGAAGCCGGAGACCACGGCCGCGAGGGCGTAGGCGAACCCGAGAGCGGAGTAGCGGTAGCGCTCGTGGAACAGCTCGGTGAAGATGCCGCCGAGGGCGGCCCAGCTCATCGTCGGGAGGACGCCGCCGATGATCATCATCGCCACAAGGAACTCGAAGCTCGAGAACTGCAGCGCGTAGTAGATCGGGAACGCGACGAGCAGGGTGCCCAGCGCGCCGATCGCCACGACGCGGGCGGAGCCGATGCGGGTCGCCCACCAGCCGAACAGGGGAATCGTGACGAGCTGCAGGAGCCCGCCCGCGGTGGTCGCGATGAGCAGCTGGTAGTAGTCGTAGCCGAGCACGCTGGCGCCGTAGTTCAGCGTGTAGGTGTTCATCAGCGAGTAGGAGCCGATGCCGAGCAGGGCGACGCCGATGGCGACCAGGATCGTGGCCGGCTGGGCGCGCAGCAGTGCTGCGATCGGCACTCGCGGGCGCAGCCCTTGCGCCTTCACCGCGGTGAAGACGGGCGTCTCGGTGATGGACAGGCGCAGGTAGAGCGAGATCGCCAGCAGCGGGATCGCGGTGAGGAACGGAATCCGCCAGGCCCACGCGGAGATCTCGGGGGCGCTGAGGGTCAGCGTGAGCCAGAGGAACGCGGTGGCGGCGAGGATCGAGCCGATCGGCGAGCCGAGCTGCGGCATCGCGGCGGCGAAGGCCCGCTTGGCGCGGCTCTCGTGCTCGGTCGCGATGAGCACCGCGCCGCCCCATTCGCCTCCGAGCGAGACGCCCTGCGCGACACGGAGCGTCACCAGCAGGATCGCCCCGAACCAGCCGGCCTGGTCGAAGGTCGGCAGGACGCCGATGAGGCCGGTCGCCACGCCCATGATGGTCACGGTGACGATCAGGGTGGTGCGGCGGCCGAGCCGGTCGCCGAGGTGTCCGAACAGGATCGCGCCGAGCGGACGCACGACGAACGCGACGCCGATGGTGGCGAGTGCGGTGAGATTCGCTCCGACCGGTCCGAGCGGCTCGAAGAACAGCGGGCCGGCGAAGAAGGCTGAGAAATAGGCGAACAGGTAGAAGTCGTACGACTCCAGAGAGGTCCCGACCAGCGAGGCCCAGCGGGCCCTGCGTGCGGTGCGGGGGTCGGAGGGTGCGATCACGGAGGCACGGGTGCTGTCCGTGACCGACGGGGACGTGGTTGGCGCTTTGCCACGAGTTTCGAAGGTCACAAGTCCAGAAGCGTAGTGGCGCGCGGACCGCCGCGCCCGGCGCGTCACAACTTGTTCTATAAGAAATAGAAATATAGGCTGTCGGCATGCTGTTTCGCCTCGACCCGTCCTCGGCGGTTCCGCTGTTCGCGCAGCTCGCCGGGTCGGTGCGCGGTGCGCTCGCACGGGGGGAGCTCCGCGAAGGCGATCGCCTTCCCAGCGCGCGAGAGGTCGCCACGGCGCTCGACATCAACATCCATACGGTGCTGCGCGCCTACCAGGAGCTTCGTGATGAGGGTGCCGTGGAGCTCCGCCGCGGGCGCGGGGCCGTCGTCACAGCACAGGCGGGCACCCGGATCGACATCGCACCCGCCGTGCGCGACCTGGTCACCGCCGCCCGGAAGGCCGGAATCGGTCGAGAAGCGCTTGTCTCGCTCATTCGAGAGGAATACCCGTCATGACCGCACGCTCCGCGACCTCGTACCGCGTCATCATCGTCGCCCTCGGCGTTCCCCTGGTCGTCACCGCCATCGGTCTCGTGCTGGTCTCGCTCTGGGCCCCCGAGCTGCCCAGCACGGTCGCCACCCACTGGGGGTTCGATGGCGTCGACGGTGTCGGCCCGCTCTGGTCGATCCCGATCCTGCTCCTCGTCGTGGGCGTCGGCGTGCCCGGGATCCTGTACGGCGTGCTCGCGGCCGCCGGCGGGCGCGGCGAGTTCCTGCGCACGCACAAGCTGCTGGCCGTGGTCGCCGCGGCGGTGTCGGTCCTCGTCGTCACGATCGGCGTCGGGTCGCTCTGGCTGCAGCGCGGGCTCGTCTCCGCGCAGGACGCGGGCGACATCCTGCCGGTGCTGGGCGTCGCGGCGCTGCTGGCGCTCGCCGTCGGGGCGATCAGCTGGTTCGTGCTGCCGGCCGCCGCTCCGGTCACGGCGAGCGAGCGACGCGACGCGAGCCCCCTCGTGGTCGAGGACGGGGAGCGGCTCGCCTGGATCGGCGGCACGCGTCTGAGTCGACCCCTCGCGTTCGCCGTCGTCGCCGTGGTGCTGTTCGCGGCGCTCGCCGTGGGGACCGCCGTCATCGCTAGCGACGGCGCCTCCGCCGCGCTCCTCGTCATCCCGCTCGTGCTGCTGCTTGCCGTGCTCGCCACGCTGCACTTCACGGTGCGCGTCGATCATCGTGGCCTCACCGTCACCGGCGGCGTCGGCGTCCCGCGCTTCCGCGTCCCGATCGAGGCGATCGAACGGATCTCGGTGGTGCAGGTGAACCCGCTGGGGGAGTTCGGCGGGATCGGGATCCGCCTCGGTCTCGACGGGCGATTCGGCATCGTGCTCCAGCGCGGCGCGGCGCTGCAGATCGAGCGACGCGGCGGGCGCACCTTCGTCGTCACCTGCGGCGACGCGGAGACGGCCGCTCGCGTGCTCGCGACACTGCATGCGCGTTCGGGGGCGGGGCCACGAGAGAACTGAGACGCGCGGTCCGGTGAGAGAACTCTCACCGACCGGCTCGTCAAGCCGATGATTCGTCATACTGGTGGATATGGCTGAGCGAGCGGACGGGCGCCGTTCCTGGTCGGTGCGCGTCCGAATCCTCGCCGCCATTCTGGCGGTCGCGGCGATCGGACTTGCCGTCGCGGGAGGCACGGCTTATCTCGTGGAACGCGCGCAGACACTGCAGTCGCTCGACGACCGGCTGCTCGACCGCGTCGAGGCGGCCCGCACCGTCGTGAGCGCGGCGAGCGGTGCTGTGCCGAGCGCCGACCCGGAGCCGAGCGAGGACGTCGCGACCGCGCCCGAGACGACGGACGCGTCGATCTCCAGCACACGGGCGGCATTGGACGCGATCTTCCGCGCCGTGATTCCCGGTGGAGGCGAGAGCGCTGTGGGGATCATCGATGGCGTCGCCACCGTCGTTCCGGGGGTCGCGCTCGACTTCCGGCTCGACAGCGATCCGGCATTCGTCGCGCTCGCGACGAGTGAGGCTGCGTCGGGCGATGTGCGTATCGGCGTGGCAGAGCTCAGCGACCGCACGGTCCGCTTCGTGGCGGCCCCGGTCGACGTGGCGGATGACTCCGCGCGCGGGGTCTACGTCGCCGCGATCGACCAGGATGCCGAGCTCCGCGTCATCGAGTCGACGTTCCAGGTCTACGCGCTCGTGGCGCTCGCAACCCTGGCGACGATGGCGATCGTCGGCTGGTTCGTCGCCGGCCGTCTTCTTCGGCCCCTCCGCACGCTGCGAGAGACCGCGTCGCGGATCACCGAGACCGAGTCCGCCGATCGGATCCCGGTCTCCGGTCACGACGACGTCTCGCAGCTCACCAGCACGGTCAACGGCATGCTGGACCGTCTCGCGGAGTCGTCGCGGGGACAGCGCCGACTGCTTGACGATGTCCGCCATGAGCTGAAGACCCCGATCACGATCGTCCGAGGCCATCTCGAGCTGCTTGACCCGGGCCGCGCCGACGACGTCGAAGCGACGCGCGCGCTTGCGATCGATGAGCTGGACCGGATGGCGGAGCTGGTTGATGCGCTGGCGACGCTCGAAGAGGTCAGCCGCGACGCCATCACCGCGGCGCCCGTCGATGTCGACGCGCTCACCCGCGATGTGCACGCCAAGGTCTCGGTGATTCCCGGGCACGAATGGGTGCTCGATGCGGCCGCTTCGGGGATCGCGCTTCTCGACCGTGCGCGGCTCACCCAGGCGTGGCTTCAACTCGCCGACAACGCCGCGAAGTACGCGCCGGCGGGAACCGACATCGGGGTGGGAAGCGCCGTGATCGGTGACGAGCTCGAGCTCTGGGTTCGCGACCGCGGGCCGGGCATCCCAGACGGGTTCGAGAGCCGCATCTTCGAGCGCTTCGGGCGTGCTGACACGGGCAGCGCTCAGGGTTTCGGGCTCGGTCTTCCGATCGTGCAGGCGATTGCGCACGCCCATGGCGGGCGCGTCGTCGTCCAGTCCTCGCCCGCGGGCTCCCGCTTCGCGCTGCTGATTCCGCTGGTGCTCGCCGGCGCCACCGAAAGGACTCTTCCGTGAGTCGCATCCTGATCGCCGAAGACGAGTCGCGCATCGCCATGTTCGTTGAGAAGGGCCTCCTTGCGGCCGGGTACTCGGCGAGCGTGGTCGCGACCGGACCCGCGGCCCTCGACGCCGGCAGGTCGGGAGACTTCGACTTGGTGCTGCTCGACGTCGGGCTGCCGGGAATGGACGGGTTCGAGGTGCTGCGCAGGCTGCGCGGCGGGGGCGTTCGAACGCCTGTCGTCATGCTGACGGCGCGCACCGGCACCGACGACACGGTGACGGGACTCGACCTGGGCGCGAACGACTACGTCGCGAAGCCGTTCCGGTTCGACGAGCTTCTGGCCCGGATCCGCTCGCGCTTGCGCGACGCGGGCGACGAGGCCCCGTCCGTTCTCGTGCGAGGCGGGCTCGAACTCGATCTGCTGTCCCGGCGCGCGAGCGCGCATGGGCGGCAGGTCGACCTGTCGGCACGCGAGTTCGCGCTCGCGGAGGAGTTCTTCCGCCATCCCGACCAGGTGCTCAGCCGCGAGCAGCTGCTGAGTCGCGTCTGGGGGTTCGATTTCGATCCGGGCAGCAACGTCGTCGACGTCTATGTCAGGTACCTGCGCAACAAGCTCGGCCCCGAATCCATCGAGACCGTGCGCGGGATGGGATACCGGCTTCCCTGACGAGCGCTCCCGGGCTCGCAGCGGAGCACCGCCGACGTGGACGAGCAGAGGGGCGAAGCCTCGCGGCTCCGCCCCTCGTGATGTCTCAGCCGGTTGTCAGTCGCTCGACTCGGGGCTCTCGGGCGAGTCGATGCTCGCCGGCGACGCGGGGCTGGCAGGAGAGTCGATGCTGGCCGGCGAATCCGCGCTGACCGGCGAGGCAGGCGACGGGGCCGAGACCGGGCTCGCGGGTGAGGCGGCGGACGGCGCCGACGCGGCGCTCTGCACCGACACGGCCGACGTGGCGCTCAGTGCGGAGGAGGCGCTCGGGATTCCCGACGACGGTCGCTCGTCGCCCACCGAGATCCCGGGGACGCCGGTCACCGTTCCGCTGGTGACGAAGTTCAGGGCATTGGCGGCGCTCACCGCGCCGAGGCTCGCGACGCCGAGCCCGAGCACGGACGCGGCACCGACAACGGTCCACTTGGTCGACTTCTGCATGGTCATACTCCTCAGTTGTGACGGGCCGGGTGGCTTCCGTGGTGTTCTCAGGTTCCTGCGAGGGCGTGAGATGAGCGGGAGAGGGGAATGAGAGGAATCTCATCCGGAGCTCCGAGGAGCTGCTCCGCTATCGACAGCGCGTCGTCGACCGGGATGGAGCCGGCGAGCGCGTGGCCGAGCAGATGTGTCGCTGCGACGGCGGTGGCCCGCACGGCGCGCTGGCCGCCGGTTCGTCGCGGGTGCAGGGCGGCGAGAAGCGCGAGCGCCGGATCGCGGCGCTCGGTGTCGGCGAGGGTGCGGTACGCCGTCGACACCAGGTGCGCCCAGAGCGCACCGTCGTCATCGGCGGGATCTCCGATGCCGCCGGTGTCCAGATCCAGCACCGCGAGTTCAGCGATGCCGGGCTGCACGAAGACCTGCGCGAGGTGGAAGTCCCCATGGATCGTCTCGAGCTCCTGTGCGGGCACCGCGACGGCCGCGGCGATGCGAGCCGCGAGGGGCTGGAGCCGCGACGCGCACTCAGGGTGTCGCACCGTGAGTCGGTCGCGGTACCAGTCGGCCCGAACTGCGAGGGAGCGGCGTGCGGCCCTGGTCTCCGGCGTCGTCGCGATTCGTGCGCGCAGCGCGTCGAGGCGCTGCACGAATGACTCGATGTCGTCGAGGTGGGGGAGCGCCTCGGCCGCGGTGCTTCCGGCCAGCGGGGCCAGCGCGATGAGCCCCTCCGCTGACCAGCCGAGAGCGGTCGGCACGGCGATGCCGTGATCGCGCCAGCGGCGGTGTCGGTCGGCGATCGCGTGAGCGGCGTCGGGCGGCACCACCTTCAGGTAGACCGTGGCGTCGCCGGTGCGCACGCGAACGGCAGCGCGACGGTGGGGGCGATAGGAGAGCGCGTGCACGTCAAGCGGTCCCGTGCCGGCCCTGACGCCGAGCCGTTCGAGCAGGACTCGCGCGCCGTCGGGGTGCGCCGCGGCGACGAGCGCCGGCAGCGCCGGGTCGCGCGGATACGCCCACACATCGATGCTCTCGCCGGACGAGGCGCGGGCCCGCACGACTCCCGGTGCGGCGTCGCCGGAGCCGGCCGGTTCGACGTAGAGGTGATGCACTTCCTCGACGCCGGTCGTGCGGTGCGCGACGACACGGTAGCCGCGCAGGTCGCCATGCCGACCGACATCGATCGATCGAAGCGTGATGCTCGCCGCGGTCTGGCCCGCCTCCAGCAGCACGCTCCTGAGCAGGTCAGCATCGGGTGCGGCCGGTGCCTCCGCGCGCGATGCTCCCATGTCGACCATTCTGCGGCGACCGACGGGGCGGCGGTGGTTGGATGAGAGAGGTCTCATGAACCTGAACGACTCGGCGCGAGTGCGGCGGGGCGGCCAGCGCGCGGAGTGCTGAGCATTCCCACCGTCGCTTCGCGAGACGCCGGGGCCCGAGACGCCGCGGCGACGGGAGCGCGCCAAGGCGTTGTGCTTCCCGCTAGAATTGCGCGCACAGACATCGATCCGGCCATCACCGGGGAGTCCTCGGAAGAACGCTTCCCGAAGCAACTAGAACCGAGCGGGTCAGCCCGTCACAGCGAGCAAGAGCGGCGGAGGTTTCTCGCCGGTCGAGGAGCGGCAACGCCGCGTATCGAGACCGCGACGCGCCCCCGCAAGCGAGGTGGTACCGCGGTTCCTGGTCGATGCGAGCAGGCGCCGTCCTCGTGGAGATCGAACACCCGCCACGAGTTGAGGACCAGATGCCGTACCCCGCGATCCCCGCCTCTCCGGACTTCCCGGCCATCGAACAGGGCATCCTCGCCTTCTGGAAGGGCGACGACACCTTCCGCGCCTCCGTCGAGCAGCGCGAGGGCTGCGATGAGTGGGTCTTCTACGACGGCCCGCCGTTCGCCAACGGCCTCCCGCACTACGGGCACCTCCTCACCGGCTACGCCAAGGACCTGTTCCCGCGCTACCAGACGATGCGCGGCAAGCAGGTGCACCGGCGCTTCGGCTGGGACACCCACGGCCTGCCCGCCGAACTGGAGGCGATGCGTCAGCTCGGCATCACCACCAAGGACGAGATCGAGGCGATGGGCATCGAGGCCTTCAACGCCAAGGCCCGCGAATCGGTGCTGCGCTACACCGGCGAGTGGGAGGAGTACGTCACCCGCCAGGCGCGCTGGGTCGACTTCGAGAACGACTACAAGACACTCGACGTGAGCTTCATGGAGAGCGTCATCTGGGCGTTCAAGCAGCTGCACGAGAAGGGTCTCGCCTACGAGGGCTTTCGCGTGCTGCCGTACTGCTGGAACGACGAGACCCCGCTGTCGAACCACGAGCTGCGGATGGATGACGACGTCTACCAGATGCGCCAGGACCAGACCGTGACCGTGACTTTCCCACTCGTGGGGGAGAAGGCGGAGGTGCTGGGTCTCACCGGCGTCAACGCGCTCGCCTGGACGACCACCCCGTGGACGCTTCCCACGAACTCCGCGCTCGCCGTCGGACCCGAGATCGAGTACGCGCTCGTGCGCAGCGCCGACGGAGCCCACGCGTACCTGCTGGCCGCCGACACCGTCGCCGCCTACGCCAAGGAGCTCGGCTACGCCTCCGCCGCTGAGATCGACGTCGAGCGCACCGTGCGCGGCGCGGAGCTCGACGGCGTGCAGTACGACCGGCTGTGGGACTTCTACGTCGATGTGCCCGGCATGGAGAACGCCTGGCAGATCCTGGTCGCCGAGTACGTCGCCACCGGCGAGGGAACCGGCATCGTGCATCAGGCCCCCGCCTACGGTGAGGACGACCAGATCGTCTGCGCCGCCGCGGGCATCCCCGTCGTGCTGTCGCTCACCGACAGCGGCCGCTTCCTGCCCGAGGTGGACCCGGTCGCCGGCCAGCTGTGGTCCGATGCCAACAAGCCGCTCGTGCAGCTGCTTCGCGCCGAAGGCCGTCTGTTCCAGCTGAAGAGCTACGAGCACAGCTACCCGCACTGCTGGCGCTGCCGCAACCCGCTCATCTACAAGGCCGTGTCGAGCTGGTTCGTGCGCGTGCCCGAGTTCAAGGGGCGCATGGGCGAGCTCAACCAGCAGATCAATTGGGTGCCGGACAACGTCAAGGACGGCCAGTTCGGCAAGTGGGTGGCGGGCGCGCGCGACTGGTCGATCAGCCGCAACCGCTACTGGGGCAGCCCGATCCCGGTGTGGAAGAGCGATAACCCCGAGTACCCGCGCGTCGACGTCTACGGCTCGCTCGCGGAGCTCGAGGCCGACTTCGGCACGCTGCCGAAGAACGACGCCGGAGAGCCCGACCTGCACCGCCCGTTCATCGACGAGCTGACCCGGCCGAACCCGGACGACCCGACCGGCCAGTCGACGATGCGCCGCATCGAGGACGTGCTGGACGTCTGGTTCGACTCCGGCTCGATGCCCTTCGCCCAGGTGCACTATCCGTTCGAGAACGCCGAGTGGTTCGACTCGCACAACCCGGCCGACTTCATCGTCGAGTACATCGGGCAGACCCGCGGCTGGTTCTACACGATGCACACGCTCGCGACGGCGCTGTTCGACCGCCCCGCCTTCAAGAACGTGATCAGCCACGGCATCGTGCTCGGCAACGACGGGCAGAAGATGTCCAAGAGCCTGCGCAACTACCCCAATGTCTCCGAGGTCTTCGACCGCGACGGCGCCGACGCGATGCGCTGGTTCCTGATGTCGAGTTCGGTGATCCGCGGCGGCAACCTCATCGTCACCGAGGAGGGCATCCGCGCGGGCGTCCGCGAGCTGCTGCTGCCGCTCTGGAGCACCTACTACTTCTTCACCCTCTACGCGAACTCGGCGGGAGCCGACGGATACACCGCAACCTGGCGCACCGACTCGACGAACGTGCTCGACCGCTACCTCCTGGCGAAGACCCGCCAGCTCATCGTCGACACCACGAGCGACCTCGACGCGCTCGACAGCCCGTTCGCGGCCGCGCGCCTGCGCGACTTCGCCGACGTGCTGACCAACTGGTACGTGCGGCGCAGCCGCGACCGGTTCTGGGAGGGCACCGACACCGACGCCTTCGACACGCTTTTCACGGTGCTCGAGACGGTCACCCGGGTCGCCGCGCCGCTCATCCCGCTGGTCTCCGAGGAGATCTGGCGCGGACTCACGGGCGGGCGCAGCGTGCACCTGGAGGACTGGCCCGACGCCTCCGCCTTCCCCGAGGATGCGGCGCTCGTCGAGACCATGGACCGCGTGCGCGAGACCGCCTCCGCGGGCCTCGCGCTGCGCAAGGCCCGTCAGCTGCGCGTGCGATTGCCGCTGGCCCGGCTCACCGTGGTGAGCGATGCCGCGGCGGGACTGGCCGACTTCGCCGAGATCCTCGCAGACGAGCTCAATGTCAAGGACGTGGCGCTCGAGCCGCTCGTCGAGTCGAGCCTCGCCGACTTCGGGATCACGCGCCGCCTCAGCGTCAACGCGCGCGCCGCAGGTCCGCGCCTCGGCAAGCAGGTGCAGCAGATCATCCAGGCCGCCAAGGCGGGGGACTGGTCGATCGACGGCGAGACGGTGACGGTCGGCGGCGTGCCGCTTGTGGCGGGCGAGTTCGAGCTCGAACTCGAGGTCGCCGATGCGTCGAACGCGATCGCGTTCCTGCCCTCGGGAGGCTTCGCGCTGCTGGACACCCATGTGACGCCCGAACTGGCGGCCGAAGGCCTCGCTCGCGACGTCGTGCGCGCCGTGCAGCAGGCCCGCAAGGACGCCGGACTCGAGGTCAGTGATCGCATCACCCTGACGCTCGGCGCCGACGACGCGGCGCTCGCGGCGATCACCGCGCACCGCGACCTGATCGCGGCCGAGACGCTTGCCACCGCCGTCCAGACCAACCAGGCTGGAGACGGAACGATCGCGGTCGGCGAGGGTTCCCAGATCTCGATCGGAGTGGAGCGCGCGTGAGCGACGACACGGGCGGCGCGGCCGCCCCCGAAGACGACTTCGACGACGAGTTCGCCGATGACGCGGCGGAGGTGTACCGCGAGCTGCTCGGCCGCATCGGCGAGTCGAACCCGCAGCCGCGGCTCGAGCCGACCCGGCGCGCGGTCGAGCTGCTCGGCGATCCGCACCGCGCGGCCCCGGTGATCCACGTCACCGGCACGAACGGCAAGACCTCGACGGTGCGCATCATCGAGTCGATCCTGCGCGCCTCGGGCCTGCGCACCGGACTGCTCACCAGTCCGCACCTGGTGCGCGTCAACGAGCGCGTCGTGATCGACGGCCGACCGGTTTCCAACGAGGCGCTCGTGCGCAACTGGGCCGACATCGCCCCGTACCTGGTGATGGTCGATGCCGAGCTCGTCACGGCCGGCGAGGCCCCGCTCACCTACTTCGAGGCGCTCACCGTCCTCGCGTTCGCGATCTTCGCCGACGCGCCGGTCGACGTCATGGTGCTCGAGGTCGGCATGGGCGGCGAGTGGGACTCGACGAACGTCGCCGACGGGCAGGTCGCCGTCTTCGCCCCGATCGCACTCGACCACCAGAACCGCCTCGGTGACACGGTCGCCGAGATCGCGCGCACCAAGGCGGGCATCATCAAGCCGGCGGCCTCGGTGGTGAGCGCCATGCAGTCGATCGAGGCGCTCGATGAGCTGCTCGCCGCGACCGAGCGCTTCGAGGCGACGCTCGCGGTGGAGCGCCGCGACTTCGCCGTCACTTCGACGACGGTGGCGGTCGGCGGCCAGCTCGTGAGCGTGCGCGGTCGCGCGGGCGAGTACAGCGACCTGTTCCTGCCGCTCTACGGCGACCACCAGGCGCAGAACGCCGCGGTCGCGATCGCGGCGGTGGAGTCGTTCCTCGGCGACGCGACGGTCGCCTTGGACGCGGACATGCTCGCCGAGGGACTCGGCACCGTGACCTCTCCCGGTCGGCTGCAGCTGGTCGGCGTCGAACCGACCGTTCTGGTGGATGCGGCACACAACCCGCACGGCGCCGCCGCCCTGGCCGCGGCCCTGCGCGAGTACTTCGACTTCGACGAGTTCGGCATCGTGCTGGGCGTGCTCGGCGACAAGGACGTGCACGGCATCGTCGAGGAGCTCTCCCCGGTCTCGGCCCGGTTCTTCGTGACCCGGTCGCACTCCGACCGTGCCATCTCGGTCGACGAGCTCGCCTCTCGGGTCGTCGCGGTCACCGGCCGCGAGGGCGTCACGACGCACGAGGAGCTCGGCGGAGCACTGGATGCCGCGCGCGGCTGGGCGAGCGAGTCGCCCCGTCGCGCGGTCGTGGTCGCCGGTTCGATCACGCTCGTCGGCGAGGCGATCGATCTCGCCGAGACGGGACAGTGGAAGTGAGCGGGTCGAGCAGCGCGCAGCCCACCCCGAGCGGGTCGAGCAGCGCGCAGCGCGTATCGAGACCGCGCCGCACCCGCGGCGTCACCGAGGCGCTCCTCACGATCGTCCTCGGCCTCGAGGCCTTCCTGATGTTCTTCGTGACGCTTGTGGTCTTCGGCCTGCGCATCGTCGACCCTGTCGTCGCCTTCGCCGGCGGGGGAGCGCTCCTGCTGATCCTGGTCGTCGTCGCGGGCCTCCAGCGCCACCGTGCCGGCGTGATCGCGGGCGCCGTCCTGCAAGTCGTCCTGATCGCCACCGGCTTCGTCTTCCCCGTGCTGTTCGCGCTCGGCGCGGTCTTCGCGGGGATCTGGCTGTGGGCGTTCCTGCGTGCGCGTGCCATTGAGAAGGCGCGCGCCGAATACCTGGCCACCCATCCCGAGTTCCCAACCTCCGAAGGAGACCCAACGTGAGCAGTGAGACCGTGCAAGAGACCCTCGTCCTGGTGAAGCCGGATGGAGTCGCGCGCAACCTGACCGGCGAGATCCTTCGTCGCATCGAGGCGAAGGGCTACCAGCTGGTCGACGTGCGCATGCTGACGCCCGACCGCGAGCTTCTCGCCGCGCACTACGCCGAGCACGAGGGCAAGCCGTTCTACGAGCCGCTCATCGAGTTCATGCAGTCGGGACCGGTCGTGGCGCTCCGCGTCGCCGGCAACCGGGTGATCGAGGGATTCCGCTCGCTGGCCGGCGCGACCGACCCGACGGCCGCCGCCCCCGGCACGATCCGCGGTGACCTCGGTCGCGACTGGGGCCTCAAGGTGCAGCAGAACCTGGTGCACGGCAGCGACGCGCCCGAGACCGCGGCGCGCGAGCTCGCGCTCTGGTTCGACTAGAGCCTGACCGGCCGCTGCTCGGCGCCTAGCGCGCGTCGAGCAGCGCCAGCAGCTCGCCGTCGGTCGCGGGGTTCCAGCGCTCCCCGTCGATCACCACGGTCGGCGTGCCGAAGCCCCCGGTGTCGCCGGCGAGCTCCGCGCGCGACACGGTCGCGGCGGTGATCGCCGCCACCCAGTCCCGGAAGTCGCCGTTCTCGACGCAGCTGACGACGTCGGCATCGGTGACGCCGATGATGCCGAGCAGCTCAACGAGCTGCGCGTCGTCGTAGCCGACGGTGCCCTCGTCGGGCTGCGCCGCGAAGAACCCGTACTGCACGGCGAGGAACGCATCCGGTGCGTGCTCGGCGACGCAGGCCGCGACGTTGGCGGCGCGGCTCGAGTACTCGCTGTCGAGGAAGGCGCGATCGAGGATCGCCACCGGGTGGACCTCGAGCACGAGCTCACCGGCGGCGACGCGGCCGGTCAGCTCCTCCGAGTAGGCGCCCTCGAAATCGCGGCAGATCGGGCACGACCAATCGACGTACAGCTCGACCGAGGTCGTCGCGGCCTCGCCGTTCGGGTCGGCCACGACGAGGGCGCCGTCGACGCCCTCGAACCGGATTCCACCGTCGGCGGTCATGCTCGCCGGAGAGCTCACCTCGAGGCTCTCGACGCTCGCGGGATCCTCGCGCAGTGCGAAGATCACCGCGACGATCACGAGGATCGCGAGCGCCAGCAGAGCGCCGACCACGGTCGGCACCACCCACGGCGGCGTCGGTCGGGGAGCCGGGGTGGTGTCGACCGGTTCGGTCATTACTCGGTCGTCTCGGTCTCGGTCTCGGTCTCGGTCTCGGTCTCGGCCGGGAGAAGCCCGGCGAGGAACGTGGCGAACTCGGAGACGTCGCTGACGCTGCCCGTGTAGCGCTCACCGTTGGCGAAGACCGTCGGGGTGCCGAAGTAGCCGCTCGCCGGGTTCACCAGCTCGGGGTCGCTGGTCGCGCGGTCGGAGGCGGCGGTGACCCAGGACTTGAACGACTCGTCGTTGATGCAGCTGGCGACGGCCTCCGAGGTGATCCCGGCGCCCTCGAAGAGACCGATGATCTCGGAGTTGGAGAGCCCTGAGGTGCCCTCGTCCGGCTGGTTGGCGAACAGGGTGGCGTGAGCGTCCCAGAACGAGTCGGGCTCGTTCTCGGCGACGCACGCGACGGCGTTCGCGGCGCGCGAGGAGTATCGGGTGCCCGAGGAGGCCCGGTCGAGAATGGACACCGGGTGGATCTCGATCGAGGCCTGACCGGTCGTGACGAGGGTCTCAATCAGCTCGGCATTGGCCTCCTCGAAGGCGCCGCAGACGGGGCAGAGGTAGTCGACGTACATCACGATGTTGAGGTCGACTCCGAGGTCGCTCGTGTCGGTCGCGGTCGGCTCGCCGTCGGCGGGGATCGAGGTGGTCGGCACCGCCTCCAGCTCCTCGCCGACGAGCACGATGCCGTCGCTGGCCATGTTGAGCGGTCCGGGGCCCGCCGGCTTCACCGAGTTGAAGATCACAAGCCCGACGATCGCGACGACCGCCACGATGCCGAGCGTGACGCCGCCGCGCACGAGCACGGAGTTGATGGTGTCACGTCGCTTTTGCTTGGCGCGCGCGATTCGCGCTGCTTCGCGAGCCGCTTCGCGGCGCTGGTCCTTGGTGAGTCGCTCTTGGGGCACGGGGAAACCTCGAGGTGTCGGGGCGGAAGGGACGGGGTGAGTCTACTGGGAGCGCGGAGCGCGCTGCCTGGACGTGCGGCGGACTAGAGGTAGGCGATGACGTCGAGGCGCACCTGGGCGATGATCGCGATGACGGCGTAGCTCGCGATCGTGATCGGCACCACCCAGGAGCGCAGTGCTGCGCCGACGCGGCGCGGGCCGTCGCCGTACACGCCTTCGGCGAGGTTTCGGAAGGTGAGCGACCACCACAGCGGGATGGTGACGCTCCAGACGACCATGCACCAGGGGCACAGGGTGAACAGCGCGAAGATCGACTGCGAGATCAGCCAGATCACGAAGGCCAGCGCTCCGGTGACGCCGAGGTGGAAGGTGATCCAGAACCAGCGGTCGAATCGAGCGCCGGCGAGCAGCGCGACGCCGACGGCGATCGGGGCGACGAATCCGCCGAGGCCGAGGATGGGGTTCGCAAAGCCGAACACGGATCCCTGCCACGACTCCAGGTTCTTGCCGCACTGCACGAGGATCGAGAAGTCGCAGCCGAGCACCGCTTCCGGGTTCTCAAGCAGGTGGATCTTCTCGAGCGTCAGCTGGAACGCCGCCCACCACCCGATCGCTCCGGCGAGGATGAAGAATCCGGCGAGGACCCAGGGGCGGCGTGCGGGTGCGTCGAGTGCGGTCACCCCGCCATTATCGCAGGGCTCAGGCGTCAATGCGGCCGTTTCGGCTCGACGTGCGATAATTTGAGCGAGTTGACGCGAGCCGCGCTTGCGTCAACGCCACAGAAGGCTTACCGGGCATACCGGGCCACGAGGTGCCGACGACCGTCGTCAGTCACCGTGTCGGATCGCCAGTTCCGAAATCGCGTCGTGAGAGGACGCCGAGCAGCCGGGCCCGCGGATCGCGGACGCTGCTCCCAACAGAAAAGGATTCGCGAGACACGCGATTTCGCGTCTCGCTCGAGAGTACCCGGCAGGTGGCGCGGCCATCTCGTCGGATGAGGAGCACACCAGCGATGGTGGATGAAAACCCGAATAACGAAGCCGGACCCGAAAAAGCCCCCAAGGCACGACGCTGGCGACCTCTGAAGTCGAAGAAGGTCGAGGAGCCGGTGGCGGACGCGCCGGCGGCCGAACCTGCCGCGGCGGAGATACCCGCCGCTGAGGTGCCCGCCGCTGCGGCGCCCGCGGCACCGGAACCCAACGCGGAGGCCGCGACGGCGCCCGCTGCGGAGAAGTCGACCGCGGCGAAGAAGCCGCGTGCCGAGAAGCCGCCGGTCGACCAGCCGGTCGCCGAGGAGTCGACGTTGACGGAGCCTGCAGTCGGGGCCTCGACGCCGCGGAAGCGTCCCGCGAAGAAGGCATCCGGCACCGGGTCGGCTGCGACGAAGTCAGGCGGGGCGGCGAAGGACTCCGCCGACCAGGCCGCGCGTCCCGCGGTCGCGCCGACGACGGCGCTGCTGTTCCAGGCGCCCGATCTGCCTCCCATGCCGGAGCGGCCCGCCGCAGCCGAGGAGCCGACCGCGGAGACCTCGCGTCGCCGTTCGCGGCGTCGCTCGAGCGATGCTCCGCGCGATGGCGACGACGCTCCCGGCACGACCGTGCGGGTGCGTCAGCCGCGCCCGAAGGAGGAGATCACCGAGCCGCAGCGGGTCAAGGGCTCCACGCGCCTTGAGGCGAAGAAGCAGCGTCGCCGTGACGGTCGAGACGCGGGCCGTCGCCGCCCCGTCGTCACCGAGGCCGAGTTCCTCGCTCGACGCGAGAGCGTCGATCGCGTGATGGTGGTGCGCAGCAAGTACGGGCGCATCCAGATCGGAGTCCTCGAAGACGGCGTGCTGGTCGAGCACTACGTGGCGCGGGCGCAGGACGCGAGCCTGATCGGCAACGTGTACCTCGGTCGCGTGCAGAACGTGCTGCCGAGCATGGAGGCGGCCTTCGTCGACATCGGTCGCGGTCGCAACGCCGTGCTGTACTCCGGCGAGGTCGACTGGGAGGCCGCCGCGGCCGCCTCGGCGGCCGAGGGCGAGCCCGCGCCGAAGAATCAGGCCCGCCGCATCGAGCTGGCGCTCAAGCCCGGCGACCGTGTGCTGGTCCAGGTCACCAAGGACCCGGTGGGACACAAGGGCGCCCGCCTCACGAGCCAGGTGAGTCTTCCCGGCCGCTTCCTCGTCTACGTCCCCGGCGGCTCGATGAACGGGATCTCGCGAAAGCTTCCCGACACCGAGCGTGCGCGGCTGAAGAAGATCCTCAAGGAGGTCCTCCCGGACGACGCGGGCGTCATCGTGCGCACCGCCGCGGAGGGCGCCACCGAGGAGCAGCTCACGCTCGACGTGCAGCGGCTCACCGCGCAGTGGGCGCACATCGCGAAGACCGTCGAGTCGGGCAACGCCCCGCAGCTTCTGCACAGCGAGCCCGACCTGCTGATCAAGATCGTGCGTGACGTGTTCAACGAGGACTTCCAGAAGCTCGTCGTCGAAGGAGACGACGCGATGGAGACGATCTCCGCCTACCTGGGCGCGGTCGCGCCCGACCTGATGGGACGCCTGGAGCGCTACACGGGCGAGGTCGACTCCTTCGATCACTACCGCATCGCGGAGCAGATCGAGAAGGCGCTCGAGCGCAAGGTCTGGCTGCCGTCGGGCGGCTCGCTCGTCATGGACCGCACCGAGGCGATGACGGTGATCGACGTCAACACTGGCAAGTTCGTCGGCTCCGGCGGAAACCTCGAAGAGACGGTCACGAAGAACAACCTCGAAGCGGCCGAGGAGATCGTGCGTCAGCTCCGCCTGCGCGACATCGGCGGCATCATCGTGGTCGACTTCATCGACATGGTGCTCGAGTCCAACCGCGACCTCGTGCTGCGCCGGATGATCGAATGCCTGAGCCGTGACCGCACGAAGCACCAGGTCGCCGAGGTCACCTCGCTGGGTCTGGTGCAGATGACGCGCAAGAAGCTGGGCCTCGGTCTCGTCGAGTCGTTCAGCGAGGCGTGCGACACCTGCGCCGGGCGCGGCATCGTTGTGCACCACGAACCGGTGTTCAAGCACCGCGGCGGCGGCAACGACTCGTCGTCGCAGGGCGGCTCGAACTCGGGCGGCTCGTCACGCCGCCGTGGCGGTCGCGGAGGCTCTGGCAACTCGGGTGGAAACGCCGCACCCAAGCAGAGCAGCGGATCCAGCGGAACGCACGCACTGACGGAGGATGTGCGCAACGCGATCGCGCAGGTCGCGAAGAGCACCGTCGCGCACGAGCACGACCACGAGCACGAGACGAAGGCCGCCTCGGGGGAGTCGACGGCGGCGCCGTCGATCACCAAGATCGAGCAGGCCGCCGAGGCCGCGGCCAACGCGGCGGTCAAGGTTCTCGACCTTCCGATCGAGAAGTCGCAGCGCTCGGGACGCCGGATGGATCCGCACGCCGCGGAAGAGATCCTCGGTTCGGTGCTCGAGGCTCTGCCCGAGCCGCCGGCACCCGGTGCGGGTCGCGCGCGCCGGTCGCGTCGCGCCACGTCGAAGGGCGAGGTCGTGACCCCGAAGGACGGTCCCGCGAACTGATGTCGCAAGCGGTGGGGCTCACGTTCGGTGAGCCCCACCGCCTCGACGGTCAGGCGGCGCCGCGCGCCGGGTAGTTCTGGTCCTGGGCCCAGCGAACGCCGGAGATGATGTCGTCGACGGCGGGGCGCGAGAAGGGCATGCTCGCGACCGAGCTCCAATAGACGGTTCCGTCAGCGTCGAGCAGGAAGGCTCCCGGCTCGTTGAAGCGCGCCGGCTCGCTCTCCTTGATCGCGTCGGAGATAAACAGGCCCCACGAGCGCGCGTCAGCCTCGCTCAGGCTGTGCGCCACCGGCAAGGCGCCGATGCGCCATGTCTCGACGGTGGTCGCGGCGCGCTCCGCGTCGTTCATGCTGACGGCGACGACGCGGCCGACACCGGCCTCGCGGAGGTCGTCGAGCCGACGATCCAGCTCGGCGAGCTGGCGGCGGCACGCGGGGCAGTGCAGTCCGCGGTAGAACACGACGAGAGAGAAGCGACCGTCGGCACCGGTTCCGAGTTCGAGGTCGTCGGTCGTGCGTCCGTCGACGAGGGGCAGGGACAGGCGAGGAGCAGGGGCTCCGGGAATCAAGGTCATGGTGGTCCCAACGCGCGTCGCGCGGTGCGCATTCCGATCTGTCGAAGTCGTTTCGGCATCGTGACTCGCGCCCGCCCGCCGCAGCGAGCGGCTTCCCGGCCGCGTGCTGGCAGAGTGTGCGAATGCCGTCCCCCCTCCGAGTCGACTCACGACCCGATCCGGCGGCCGTTCCGCGGAGCCGCCGCGGGGTGCTCCTCACCGTGGCGCTGGGGCTCGTCATCGCGCTCGTGGTCGCGCGCATCGCGACAGCCGGGTGGGTGCCGGACGGTGTGCTTCCCGATCAGGTCCAGGATCTGGTCACGCTGGCGACGAGCCTGCTCGTCGAGTCGCTGCCGTTCGTGGTGCTCGGCATCGCCCTGTCGGTCGTGGTCCGGGTGTGGCTCCCGGAGGGGCTGATCGTCCGCGTCCTGCCCCGCACACCGGTGCTGCGCCGGGCTGCCCTCTCTCTCGTGGGCATGTTCCTGCCGGTCTGCGAGTGCGGCAACGTGCCGCTGGCTCGCGGCTTCGTGGTGCGGGGATTGACCGTCGGCGAGTCGATGACATTCCTGTTCGCAGCCCCGATCATCAACCCGATCACCATCGTCACGACGCACCAGGCGTTCGGCTTCGACGACGGCATCCTCGTCGCGCGGCTGCTGGGCGGCTTCCTGATCGCCAACCTGCTCGGCTGGCTGTTCAGCCGGCACCCCGACCCGTCGTCGCTGCTGACGTCGCGATTCAACGCAGAGTGCGCGACGGCGGAGGGTGCCGCGACGTCGCGCTGGTCCGCGAGTGTGGATGTGTTCGTGCGCGAGTCGGCGACGCTCCTGCCGGCGCTCACCGTCGGCGCGGTCGTCGCCGGCGCCGTGCAGACGGTCGTCCCGCGCTCCGTGCTCATCGCGCTGGGTTCCGACCCGCTCTGGTCGGTGCTGGCGCTCATGGCGCTCGCGCTGGTGATCTCGATGTGCTCGAACGTGGATGCGTTCTTCATCCTGCCGTTCGCCAGCACCTTCATGCCGGGGTCGATCGTCGCCTTCCTGATCTTCGGCGCGCTCGTCGACATCAAGATGCTCGCGCTGCTGCGCACGACGTTCACCGTGCGCACGCTGCTGATCGTGACCGGCATCGTGGCGCTGGCGAGTGCCGCCATCGGATGGGGGGTCGACCTTGTGGTCTGAACTGCAGAAGCTTCGCGGCGTGCTGATCGTGCTCGTGGTGGCGGTGCTGACCGTGTGGCTGGCCGCCACCGGGCAGCTCGCCCTCTACATCCATCCGCGCTACGACGTCTTCACGATCGCGATGGCCTCGGTCGCGATCGTGGGCTGCGTCGCCGCGCTGGCCGCGGCGCTGCACCGGCGTCGCACCGCTCGCGCGCTCGTCCAGCCCGATCCGGAGCACCGGGTTCAGCTGCCGCTGCTGGCCGACCCCGCCGGTGACGCCCACGACGGCCACGACCACGACGAGACGTCAGCGCCCGACTCGCGATTCGCGCGACTCGCCGGCCTGCTCGCCATCGTGGTCAGCGTCGGCCTCGCCCTCGCCATGATCGTGCTGCCGCCGGCCACACTGTCGAGCGCCACGGCAATCCAGCGCGATATCACTGCCCAGACCGGATCGCTCGATCCCGAGGCGGATGCAGCCGCGGTCGCCGAGGCGCAGGCCGCTCCCGATGAGCTGTTCGCCGGCTTCACGGTGCGAGAGTGGGCGACGCTGCTGCGGCAGACCACCGACCCGACGTTCTACGACGGCAAGCCCGTCGACGTGGTGGGCTTTATCACGGCCGTCCCTGATCAGCCGGACGCGTTCTACGTCTCCCGCTTCGCGATCACCTGCTGCGCGGTCGACGCGCAGCCCTTCGGGGTCCCCGTGGTGCTTCCGGGGTGGGAGGCGCAGTTCAGCGCCGACGACTGGGTGCGGGTGACGGGTGAGTTCGTGGCGAGCGGATCGCTCGACGTCGGCGCGATCGTCCTCGACCCTGCGGAGGTGACCGGCGTCGATGAGCCTGACCAGCCGTATCTCTTCTGACTGGCGCCGTCGCCAGGCGCTGCGCGGCTATCGGGTTCGCGTCATCGCCGTGTTCGCCGTGCTCTCGCTCGCGGCGGTGACGCTCGCGGCCATGGCGAGCACGCAGGGACCGCGCGTCCAGTCGACTCTCGTCGATCCGACCGCGCTCATCAGCGCGCCGGGGGCGTGGCCGAGCTCGTCTTCACGCGGCCGATCGCGCCGGTTGCCGAGGCCGACGTGCAGATCGAGCCTGCGGTGCCCTTCACCCTCGACGTCTCGGGGTCGACCCTCGTGCTGCGCTTCTCGACGGCGCTGCGCGCAGCGACCGACTACCGGGTCATCATCGACTCGGTGCAGGGAGCGACCGGGGGAGCGCGCGGCGCGGCCGAGGCGAGCTTCCGCACGGCGGCGCTGACGGTCGACACGCTCACGACCTCGTCCGAGGGGTTGTCGGTGCCGGTCGTGAGCACAGAGCTCGGCGCGGGGAGCGGGCAGACCCTGGTGGAGGGAACCGGGATCAGAGAGTTCGTCCGCTTCGATGAGGTGGTCGCCCTGGTGCAGGATCTCGACCGTGAGCGCAGCACCCTCACCCTTCATGAGCTGAGCGGCGCCGGGGTCCAGGAATTCGTGCTGCCCGAGGAGGGACGCATCGAGCAGCTCGGCCGGGTCAACACAGCGCTGCTGTTCACGCTGAGCAGCGCCGACGCGGATCCGCTTCCGAACTTCGATTCCACCTTGCTGCGCAGCGACCTGGCCGGAGACCCGATCCCGACCGCCGTGCTCGGACTCGATGGGGAGCCGATCGCGACCCGCGCCTGGTTCCCGATTCCGAACACCGCCGAGATCCTGATCGCGGCGCGCGACGGCTCGGTGCTGCGCGGCGACCCCTCGGGCCTCACCCCCTTCGTGCCGCTGGGCAGCTACGTCGACGTCTACGGGCTCACGCCGGACGGGACGGGATTCGTCGCCGCCGATGCGTTCGGCCCGGTCCTCGTCGACCTCGCCTCGGAGTCGAACTCGCGCCTCACCCCCTCGCTCATCGACGGGGTCGAGCCGTACGTCGGCGCGGTCGCCATGGTCGATGCGGAGCGCCGGGTCGCGAAAGTCGCCATTCCCGATGCCAACGGGGGCTTCGCGACCAGACTCGCGCTCGACGACGGCGCGACCTCGACGCTCATCGACCTGGGTGCTTCGGCGAGCTCGATCGCCGACTTCCGTGTCTCGCCCGCGGGGCAGTACCTGTTCGTCGTGCTCGACCAGGGTGCCGCGGGGGAGTCCACCACAGGTCCGACGCTCGTCGTCGATCTGGACACGCTCACGGTGCTCGAGACGCTTCCGGGCATCGACCCGCAGTGGTGACGCGTCCCTGAGGGGCGGTTCAGCGGCGTCGGGCCCGCTCGGCCTTCTCTCGCTGCGTAACGCGCAGCCCGGCCTCCTGGAGCCGACGCAGCAGTTCGCGCCCGGTCACCGGTTCGGCGCCCTGCTCCACGAGCTCGTCCCAGCGCTCGCGCGGCACGTCGTAGTGGTCATGGTCGAACCCGCGGGCGGGGATTCCCGCCTCGACGGCGAAGGCGTGAAGCTCGTCGAGCGATGCGTCGCTCACGAGGTGCGCCCAGACCGTGCCGTGGGCCGGCCAGATAGGCTCGTCAATCAGCACGGTCATCTGGAGATCATAGGCGCGAGGGTGGACGCGATGTCGGGAAACGGGATGTCAGAGTCGATGCGGCGGGCGCTGCGGCGGCGTGGCGCACTGCAGGCTCTTCTCGTCGCGGCCGGGGTGTTCGCCGCGCTCCTGGCGCAGGGCGTCGCCCTGGGCTTCATCGGCTCCCTCTCGCTGGTCGGACTGCCCGGGCAGACGGGCGATTCGCTCGTGTACCTGTGGACCGGCCAGCTTCAGGGCTCGGTCTTCGGAACGCTGCCGCTCTCGATCGGCGTGTTCGTCGCGCTGTGGCAGCTCGCGCCGATCGTCCCGGAGCTGCGACTCGCGCACGTCCTCACCCGCGGAGCCCTGGCCACCGCGATCGGCATGCTGCTCATCATTGCCGTCGTCGTGATCTGGGAGGTCGCCGGAGCTTTGATGGGGGCGACGTTCTTCGCCAACTCGTTCCCCGACCTCGCCAGCGCCTTCCGCGGCGCGTGGATCGCGATTCTGCAGGGCGTCACCGGGGCGTTCCGGACCTTCGTGCTCGATGTTCCGATCGTGCTGCTCGCGGTCGTCCTGCTCTGGGGGTGGCAGCAGCGACACCCGCCTCGACATGAACTCGGCGGTGCCCTCGATGACGTCTAGAATCGACGGGAGCGACACGGCCAGCCGCGTTTGACCGCATGGCCTTCTCTCGGGTATCGTTGCTCCTTGGTGTCCGCCGCCGTTGGCGTCGCGTTCGACACCGAGACTTCCCTCATACGTAAGGATTTTCCGTGGTTTACGCAGTTGTGCGCGCCGGTGGGCGGCAGGAGAAGGTCGAGGTCGGCTCGATCGTCGTCCTGGACCGTGTTCAGGCCGACAAGAACGGCAACATCGAGCTGGCGCCGGTGCTCTTGGTCGACGGTGACACCATCACCCACGACGCCAAGGCGCTCGCGAAGGTGAAGGTCACGGCCGAGGTCGTCGCCGACCTGCGCGGCCCGAAGATCACGATCCAGAAGTTCAAGAACAAGACCGGCTACAAGAAGCGCCAGGGCTTCCGTGCGGACCTCACGCGCGTGAAGATCACCGGGATCAAGTAAGGGCTGCAGGAATGGCACACAAAAAGGGCGCATCGTCCACCCGTAACGGACGCGACTCGAACCCCCAGTACCTCGGCGTGAAGCGCTTCGGCGGCCAGGTCGTCAAGGCTGGCGAGATCCTCGTTCGCCAGCGCGGCACGCACTTCCACCCCGGCGCCGGCGTCGGTCGCGGTGGCGACGACACGCTGTTCGCGCTGGAGGCGGGCTCCGTGCAGTTCGGCACCAAGGGCGGCCGCAAGGTCGTCAACATCGTCCCGGCGGCGTAACCCGCCCGACGACTCAATTCTCGACCAGGGCGGGCTTCGGCCCGCCCTTTTCGTTTGCTCACAACCCGAGACCAGAGGAGGCAGCGATGACGACGTTCGTCGACCGCGTCACGCTCCACCTGCGCGCCGGCCACGGCGGCAACGGCTGCGTCTCGGTGCGCCGTGAGAAGTTCAAGCCCCTCGCCGGACCGGATGGCGGCAATGGCGGCAACGGCGGCGACATCGTGCTGGTCTCCGACCCCCAGGTGACGACGCTGCTGAGCTACCACCGCGGCCCGCACCGCTCCAGCGGCAACGGCGGTCCCGGCATGGGCGACCACCGATCCGGCTACCAGGGTGCCCCGCTTGAGCTGCCCGTTCCCGTCGGCACGGTCGTCTATTCCGCCGACGGCGAGCAGATCGCCGACCTGGACGAGCCCGGGATGCGCCTCATCGTGGCGCCCGGCGGACAAGGCGGCCTTGGCAACGCCGCGCTCGCCAACACGAAGCGCAAGGCCCCCGGCTTCGCCCTGCTCGGAACGCCCGGCTGGGAGGGCGACGCCGTCCTGGAGCTGAAGACCGTCGCCGACGTCGCGCTGGTCGGCTACCCGAGCGCCGGCAAGTCGAGCCTCATCGCGGCGCTCAGCGCCGCGAAGCCGAAGATCGCGGACTACCCGTTCACGACGCTTCACCCGAACCTGGGCGTGGTCGAGGCGGGCGAGTTCCGCTACACGATCGCCGACGTTCCGGGTCTCATCGAGGGAGCGAGCGAGGGCAAGGGGCTCGGCCTCGAGTTCCTGCGTCACGTGGAGCGCTGCACCGCGCTGCTGCACGTGCTCGACTGCGGGACCCTCGAGCCGGGTCGCGACCCGCTCACCGACCTCGACGTCATCCTGGGCGAACTCGCCGCGTATCCGGCGCCCGGGGGTCAGGTGCCGCTTCTGGAGCGCGCCCAGATCATCGCGCTCAACAAGATCGACGTGCCCGACGCCCGCGAGCTCGCCGAGTTCGTGCGCCCGCAGCTCGAGGAGCGCGGCTACCGCGTCTTCGAGGTCTCGGCGGTGAGCCGCGAGGGCCTGCGCGAGCTGTCCTTCGCACTGGCCGAGCTGGTGGAGGCCGACCGCGCCGCCAAGGCCGCGGCCGCGATCGCGAAGCCCCGCCTCGTGATGCGTCCGCGCGCCGTCAACGAGGCCGACTTCCGCATCGCCGTCGAGGGCGGCACCGAGACGATCTACCGGGTTCTCGGCGCGAAGCCGGAGCGCTGGGTCGCCCAGACCGACTTCGAGAACGACGAAGCGGTGGGCTACCTGGCCGATCGCCTGGCCAAGCTGGGTGTCGAAGACGCCCTCTTCGCCCACGGCGCCACCCCCGGCTCGGCGGTGGTGATCGGCGCGAACAGCTCGCGCGTCTTCGACTGGGAGCCGACGCTCACCTCGGCCGCCGAGCTGATGACGAGCCCGCGCGGAACCGACGCGCGACTCGACGAGAACCGACGTCTGACGCGCAACGAGCGTCGCGAGGCGTACTTCGAGCGCATGGATGCCAAGGCCGCTGCCCGCGCCGAGCTCGAGGCCGAGCGCGCGGCGGGCGTCTGGACCGAGCAGTGGGAATCCGACCACGAAGACGGCGAGGAAGCGGAGGAGCGGTGACGGGACCGCACGCGAGCGTGCTGGGCGCGAAGCGCATTGTTGTCAAGGTCGGCTCGTCGTCGATCAGCGGCGCCAATGCCGCGCAGATCACACCGCTGGTCGACGCCCTCGCGGCCGCGCACGGCCGCGGATGCGAGATCGTTCTCGTCTCCTCGGGCGCGATCGCGACCGGCATCCCCTTCCTCGAGCTGGATTCGCGACCGAACGATCTGGCGACGCAGCAGGCCGCGGCCGCGGTGGGGCAGAACGTGCTCATGTGGCGCTACCAGACCAGCCTCGACCGGTTCCCGATCATCGCCGGGCAGGTGCTCCTGACCGCCGGCGACCTCGACCACCCGACGCCGCGAGGGAACGCGCAGCGGGCGATGGAGCGTCTGCTGGATCTGCGCATCCTCCCGATCGTCAACGAGAACGACACGGTGGCGACGCACGAGATCCGCTTCGGCGACAACGACCGGCTCGCCGCGCTCGTCGCCGAACTGATCGACGCCGACCTGCTGGTGCTGCTCAGCGACGTCGACGCCCTCTACACGCGCCCCCCGCACGAGCCGGGCGCCCGTCCGATCCCGTTCGTCGCGCACAGCGACGACCTTGCGGGCGTCGAGCTCGGCGATATCGGTGCGGCAGGAGTCGGGACCGGGGGAGCGGGGACGAAGATCGCCGCCGCCAAGCTCGCCGCGTCGAGCGGAACTCCGGTGCTGCTGACCTCGACCAGCCGCGTCGGCGAGGCGCTCTCGGGTGTCGAGCTCGGCACCTGGTTCGAGGCGACCCCGCGCCCCTGAGCGCGCATCCCCGGCGGCACTCGAGCCGCGCGCAGTATTCTCGAGGCATGTCCGAGACGCTCACTGCCGCCCGTTCGCTCGAAGAGAAGCTGGTCGCCGCGCGGACGGCCTCCCGGGCGCTCGCCACCGCCTCGACGGCCGAGAAGGACGCCGGGCTTCTCGCCATCGCGCGGGCGGTCGAAGGGGGCGCCTCGCGCATTCTGCCGGCGAACGAGCTGGACCTCGCGAACGGGCGCGAGAACGGGCTCAGCGTCGGACTTCAGGATCGCCTGCGTCTCGACGAAGCGCGTCTCGCCGGCCTCGCGACCGCGGTGCGCGACATCGTCGCCCTGCCCGACCCGGTCGGCGGCGTGGTGCGCGGATCAAATCTCCCGAACGGCCTCAAGCTCAGCCAGGTGCGCGTGCCGTTCGGGGTGGTCGGCGCGATCTACGAGGCCCGACCGAACGTGACGATCGACATCGCGGCGCTCGGGCTGAAGAGCGGCAACGCGGTCGTGCTGCGCGGCGGGAGCGCCGCCGAGAACACCAACCGGGTGCTGGTCGAGCTGCTGCAGGAGGCTCTCGCCAGCACGGGGCTGCCCGCCGACGCCGTGCAGACGATCGACGAATTCGGGCGGACGGGAGCCGCTGAGCTGATGCAGGCGCGCGGGTTCGTCGACGTGCTGATCCCGCGCGGCAGCGCGCAGCTCATCGAGGCCGTGGTGAGCGAGTCGACGGTGCCGGTCATCGAGACCGGGGCCGGAATCGTCCACATGTTCCTCGACCAGGGTGCCGATGAGCAGATGGCGGTGGACCTCGCGCTGAACGCCAAGGTGCACCGTCCGAGCGTGTGCAACGCGCTCGAGACGCTGCTGGTCGATGCGCGGGACGCCGAGCGGCTGCTCCCGCCCGTTCTCGCCGCGATGCGCGAACAGGGTGTGACGATCCATGCCGACGATCGCGCGCGGGCGATCTTCGCCGATTCGGTGCCGGCCACCGACGAGGACTTCGCGACCGAGCACATGAGTCTCGACCTCTCGGTCGCGGTGGTCGACGACCTCGACGCCGCGCTGGAGCACATCCGCCGATTCTCGACGCATCACACCGAGTCGATCGTGACCAACGACATCGCGCGCGCCGAACGGTTCCTCGCGGAAGCGGACTCCGCGGTCGTCATGGTGAACGCCTCGACGCGCTTCACCGACGGCGGCGAGTTCGGCTTCGGCGCGGAGGTGGGAATCTCGACGCAGAAGCTGCACGCCCGTGGCCCCATGGGTCTGCCCGAGCTGACCAGCACCAAATGGATCGTGCGCGGCGCGGGTCAGGTGCGCGGCTGAAGGTTGCAGATCGATAGACTGGCGACACGCCGTCGGGAGAGGACCCCATGCTGTACACCCTGTTGACCGAGACCGAGAACGAGCTTGCGCCGATCATCATGCATCCGTTCGCGTTTGCGGGAATCACGGCCGCGATCTTCATCGTCCTGGGTCTGGTCACCTGGAGCTACCGCGACGTGTCGAACCGTCACAGCCACAAGACCGACTCGGCTGCCGCCGACCACGGCCACCACTAGGCCTGACCTCTGTCGATCGTGCCGACCCCGACTGCCGACCGCGCGGGTGCGCCGGTGCGGCTGGGGGTCATGGGCGGCACCTTCGATCCCATCCATCACGGCCACCTGGTCGCCGCGAGCGAGGTCGCATCGCGCTTCGACCTCGACGAGGTCGTGTTCGTGCCCACGGGTCAGCCGTGGATGAAGGCGGACGTCTCGCCCGCCGAGCACCGCTACCTGATGACGGTCATCGCGACCGCGTCGAACCCGCGCTTCACGGTGAGCCGGGTCGACGTCGACCGCGCCGGCCCGACCTACACGATCGACACGCTGCGCGACCTCCGCGCGGCGCGTCCCGAGGCGGAGCTGTTCTTCATCTCGGGCGCCGATGCGGTCGCGCAGATCCTGGAGTGGAAGGACGAAGCCGAACTCTGGGAACTTGCCCACTTTGTGGCGGTATCTCGCCCAGGACACCGCCTGAACGTTCGCGGATTGCCGAAGCAGGGCGTAAGCTCCCTTGAAGTGCCCGCGCTGGCGATCTCTTCGACCGACTGCCGGGCGCGTGTGGACCGGGGGGACCCGGTCTGGTACTTGGTCCCTGACGGTGTCGTGCAGTACATCTCCAAGTATCAGCTCTACCGGAGTTCGACATGACGACCTATCACGAGCCGCCGTTGCAATCGCGGCGAGCGGCGAGGGAGAGCGAGCGGGCGGAACGCCCCCCTCTCCCGCTTGTCGACCCCACGATCAGTGTGCCGCCGCTCGTGGCGCCGCAGCCCGCGCCGGGGACGGAGACGCCTCAGCCGGCACCGCAGTCGCGCGCCGAGGCTCGGGCGCGTCTCGCCCAGCAGCAGCGTGCGGAGCCGCAGCAGGCGGTGCCGCCGCAGCAGGCAGCGCCGCCGCAGGCGGTCCCGCAGTCCGCAGCGCAGCGCCCTGCCGAGCCGTCGGCGGACGCGCCGGCCTTCGCAGCGCAGCCGTCGCGTCCGGCGGCCTTTGCACCCGTGGAGCGCCCGCGCGTCGACGAGCCGCGCGCCGACGACATCGATCCCGTCGAGCACACGCTCACACGGCGTGAGCTCCGCGCGTTGCGGGAGCAGCAGGGGGCCGCCGCGCCCTCGCAGCAGCCGCAGCTGGGTGATCGCACCGCCAGCTACGCCGAGCTCGACGCTCTCGTCGCCGACCGTCGAGCGGCCGCCGCTCCGCCGCCGCTCGTCGAGCCGCCGACCCCGCACGGTCGTCGTTCCGCCGAGTCTGCGGCCGAGGTTCCGCCGGCGGCAGCGGCTCCCCAGGCAGCAGCAGCGGCGCCGCCGCAGCTCGCGCCGCCGACGGCTTCGACGCCTGCCGCGGATGCGCAACCGGCGGCTGCGCCGGTGCAGCCCGCGGTCTCGGCCCAGCCGGTCGCGCCGGTCGACCCCGTGCAGCGGGCCGAGCCCATCGCCGCACCGTTGACCGGGGAGCCCGTCGCCACCCCGTTCCCCGAGCGCACGCTTCCGGCACCGCGTCCCGAGTCGACGATGTCTGGTGAGGTCGCCGCCGCGTCGAGCCGCGTCGGGCACTGGAGCACTCAGGCCGAACTCGACGACACGGAGCAGTCTGCTGCCAGCGGCGGAGGTCGCGGCGTCGGCGGCTATAGCCCGCTCACGACGAGCGCCCTGATTCTTCCTCCCGCGATGGACACCGGTCTCGGCGGTGCGATCTCCGACACCGGAGAGGTCTTCATCACCGGCTCGGTTCAGCTGCCGCGCAGCTACGCCTCCCACGGCGCCTATCCTGAGCAGCTCGAGTCGGCCGACCTCGACCATCTGCTGGATCCGAACGACCACCAGGTCACCATGACCGACTCGCAGCCCGTGCGAGCGATGCGCGCGGTCAGCACGCACACCGCGACCGGTTCGGTGATCACGGCCCAGCGCCCGCCGAGCAACCGCGGGCTCACCATTCTGATCATCGCCGCGGCCACCATGGCCGCGCTTGTCGGGACGATCTTCGTCGTCGCCATTGCCTCCGGGCAGCTGTGACGCACGCTCGCTCCCGCATCACTCCCCGAAGGAACTCGTGACCGCCACTGAACGCGCCCGTGAACTGCTCGATATCGCCGCTGCGGCGGCCGATTCGAAACAGGCGGTCGACCTGGTGGCGCTCGACGTCTCGGGGCCGCTGCCGCTGACCGATGTCTTCCTGATCGCGAGTGGGCGCAACGAGCGCAACGTCATCGCCATCGCGGGAGAGATCGAAGACAAGCTGATCGAGCACGGCGTCAAGCCGCTGCGTCGCGAAGGTCGTGCCGAGGGGCGCTGGATCCTGCTCGACTTCGGCGACATCGTGGTGCACGTCTTCCACGAGGAAGACCGGATGTACTACTCGCTGGAGCGCCTGTGGAAGGACTGCCCGGTCATCCCGCTCACCGACCGCGAAGAAGCCACGGGCGCAGCGCCCGCGTGACGAACGGCAGCGCCAGGTAGGTCATCACCGGCGTCACAAGCACGACGGCGATGAACACGCGCGCCCACAGGTCCCAGTCCGGGATCAGCCAGCCGAGCAGCGCGTTCGACCCGAGGCTCAGCGGGTAGAAGACCAGGAAGATCGACACCATCTGCTTCCAGCGCGGGGGAGTCGGCTGCGGTGCGGGCAGAACCTCGACGCTCGCCGGTTCGTCGAACCAGCCCTCGATGCCCGTACGGAGCTCCTGTCGGCCGTCTTCGACGATTCCCTGCGCGGAGGCGGCCCACCAGGCGCGCTCGGAGGAGCGCTGCCACGTCTCCAGGCTCTCGGCATCCGCGAATCTGAAGAGCATGTGCCAGATCGGGCTCGTCGGATCGGGGCGCACCCATCCGGAGCCCAGGTACCCGGGGCTTGCTGCAAGCAGGTCCTGGCCGGCGCGCGCCCACGCGGTGGCCTCCTTCTCCCGTTCGGGGTCGACGCGGCGGGTGATCGAGATGGTGACGGGTTCGCTCATGGTCCTTCCAGTCTGCCCTCTGCCGAGCGCGGGAGCCGACGCGTTCGGCGACCGCCCCAGGATGTAGTAATCTAAACGGGTTGCTCTCCGGAGCAGTCAGGGTCTGTGGCGCAGCTGGTAGCGCACCTGCATGGCATGCAGGGGGTCAGGGGTTCGAGTCCCCTCAGATCCACCCAAAGTGTCTTACGGGAACACGCGACATCGGAAGATGTGGAGTGTTCCCGTTTGGCGTCCTTGCCTCCGGTCGCCTCTCGGACGATGGTCGCGAACGGTTCGGCGAGGCGCGGGTGTAGCTGCTCGTCCTCGGTGATCTCCAGGCGCGTGTAGAACGCCTGATTCGCCAGTCTCCTGCTCCCGTCGTCGGAATGGGCGTAGGCGCGGTGAGCGTCGGTCAGGAGCCGTAGGCTGTCGTGGAGGAACGCCCGGCCACCGACGTGGTGTTCGTCGTGCTTGCGCAGGCGGTGCTCGATGTCGGCGAGCCCGGCACGGATGCGGTCTTGGTGCCGCTTGAGTGTTGGCAGGTCGATCGCGTCGGCGAAGTGCGCGGCAAGCAGCTTGTCGCTCTCGGCGTCGAGCCGCGCCCGGTTCGCGGTGAGGTCAGCGAACTCCTGATCGCGGCCAGCGCCGCGCTTGTCGAACGCGGCATCGACCTCGGCGGCGAGGTGCCGGTAGTCGTCTTCGCTGATCGTAATGTTGGTGTAGGAGTCCGCGACCAGCCGCTCGGCAACTTGGACGGGCACGGCCCGTCGGGTGCAGGTTGTCCGTTTCGCGGCTCGGCCGGAGCAGACGAAGTAGGCGTAGGTCGTGCCGCGCGGATTGGTGGCGAAGTCGAGCAGCATCCGCGACCCGCAACTGCCGCAGTGCAGCAGCCCTTTCAGGTGGTGCGCGTGCTGCACGTGCCGGGTTGCGTGCGCGTTGCGCGCCTTCAACAGTGATTGCACCTGATCGAAGAGCGCGGGCTCCACGATGGGCTCGTGCGCGCCAGCATGCAACGCACCCCGGTAGCGGATCACACCCGCGTAGTAGGGGTTCGTCAGCACGCGGTAGAGGGCGTTCTTCCCCAGCGGCTTCGCCGGGCGCTTCGGAGTCGGCACAGACACCAAGCCTCGCGCGGTGAGGTCGCGCAACAGCGCGGTCACGGAGGTCTCGCCCTTGGCGTAGGTCTCGAATGCCCACGCGATGAGCGCGGCTCGTTCGGCATCGACCTCGACCGTGCGTACCTCGCGACCAGCGTCGTCGGTGCGGCGCACGTTCAGGTAGCCAATGGGTGCGCGTCCGGGGGTGCCGCCCTGAGCGACCTTCTGCGTCAACCCCTTCGTGACTTCGGTGGCGAGGTTGCGGCTGTAAAACTCCGCAATCGAGGACATGATGCCGTGGACGAGCATCCCGGAAGGCGTCTGGTCGATGGACTCGGTGGCCGAGACGAGGGTGACCCCGGCGTTGATGAGGGCTTCGTGAATCTTCACGTCGTCCGCGCGGTTGCGGGCGAGCCGGTCGAGCTTGTGCACGATGCAGAACGCGACGCGGGTGGCGGCGATGAACGCCAGCATGTCCTGTAGCCCGCCACGATCCGCAGACCGTGCCGACTCCCCGGCGTCAACGAACTCACGCACAATCCGCGCGCCCAACTCGTCGGCCTTCCGCTGGTTCGCTTCGCGTTGGGCGGGGATCGAGAAGCCCTCGTCGGTGCCGCCACGCTCGGCCTGCTCCCGCGTCGACACACGCAGATACGAGACGGCCAGGAGCACCGGCGCTTCGGCGGCCTCATTGGAAGTCTTGGTGCTGAGTGTCGCGGTGCTCATGGTGGGCCTCCTTGCCGGGGTACTACTTGGTGTCGATTCTCTCGCGCACCCCTGACAAGACGAAGGGCTCAGTGGCACGCAGACGCCAGGTCGTCGGGCGGTGGCAGACCGAAGGGGTCGGGCTCGCCGTTCTCCCACGCACGGTGGCGGGCCTCGGCGACGTCGAGCACCCACTCGATCAGCTTGCTGAGGTCAGGCTCTTCACGCCGCGTCACCCGCAGCCGCAGATGCCTCTCTTCGCTTCGCATGCCAGACAGGTGCACAAGCCTCCGCGCGATGCACACTTTCGCCCGTCCGCCCGTCACCACTTTGAGGTCACACGCATCTTGCAGATCGAGGAATCGCCACTTACGTCGGTGACGAAACCGACGTAGCGTAGAACATGGCCACCAAACGCTACGACCCCACAGCGACCGACTTCAACGGCCGCTACTCCCGCTGGGTCGCCGCCCTCGAATCCGGCACCGAAGCCGAGCTACTCGAAGCCACCATGGCACTCCCGACGCTCAACAGGCGCGTGCTCAAGAAGCTCGCCGCGGTTGATCGGGACGAACCAGACTCGACGGTGCGGGCGGAGCAGAAGCGCGTGATCGTGCTGCTCAGCGAGATCAACGCCAACCAGGCCGCACGCCTCCGTGAACGGAAGCAAGCGGAGCAGCGTCGCCGCGACCGGACCGTGCGTGTCGAGCGCCGAGTCGAGCTACCCGCCACCTGCGCCAGATGCGGCACCAAGCTCAAGGAAGTGAAGTCCACGGGCAGGCCGCGCCTGTACTGCTCGCCCGCCTGCCGCAAGGCCGCCTACGAAGACCGCCGAGCCCACCGCGACGGCGCGGTCAAGGTGCAGATCGTTGAGAGACTCGTCACCGAGGTGCGGGAGCGCCGCATCGAGGTACCTCATCCGAGGAGCGACTGCATCGATGCTGTGCTCTACGACAACGATGCTCTCGTCCAGGCCATGTGGGTGCTCATCGACAACGTCGCCGACGAGAACTACGAAGCACTCAACCCCGACCAGCCAAGGTTCTGGGATCTCTACAACAACGTCGAAGTCCTCTACGAGGCGCTCGTGAAGCGTGCAGCAGCCGATGACCGTCGCCCTGCCGCGCCCGACGAGTCGACACCGAGGAACAAGCACAGGCGCAACATGCAGCTCATGACCCGGCGGCATCCGTCGATGGGAGCGATTGACCAGTAGCACGCGGCGTGCTCCCCGGTCGCTGTCGGTGGTCCCAGATACGATGAGAGGGTGTTGGCGACAGACCTCTTAGGCATCGCCGAGGTCGAGCGAGTCGCCGCCCTCGGCGGCCTAGACGCGCGTACGCAGAGCGACCTGGGGCAGTTCTTCACCCCCGCCGCCGCCGCTCAGCTGATTGCCTCCCTGCCGAGCCTGCCATCGACCGGCACACTGCGCGTGCTCGATCCTGGAGCCGGCTCAGGCGTGCTCACCGCAGCTTTAGTGAGCCGCGTGTTGACAGAGCGGCCGGAGTTGTCGGTAGAGATCGTCGCAGTCGAACGAGACCCTGCCATGCTGCCACACCTTCAGGCAACCCTCGCCGAGTGCGAGCGCGCTGGGGAAGGTCGAGTGGTGGCGGAGGCCGTCGTGGCCGATTTCATTCTCGATTCCACGGGCTTAGATGCCTCACTCAGTCTGGATGCACAGTTCGATCTAGTAATCGAGAATCCGCCTTACGGCAAGCTCGCGGCGTCAAGCACACACCGAACCGCCATGCGTGCCGCCGGAGTCGATACTCCGAACCTCTACGCTGCGTTCCTTGCCCTGTCTGTCGCAGCGCTGCGTCCTGGTGGGCAGGTTGTTGCGATCACACCCCGATCATTCTTCAACGGCCCGTACTTCGGCGGTTTTCGCTCCCACTTGCTCGACTCCATCGCGCTTGACCGGGTACACGTCTTCGACTCCCGCTCGACTGTGTTCGCCGACACGGGCGTGCTTCAGGAGAACGTCATCTTCTCTGGAACTCGGGGAGCTAGTGCCGATGTCGTTGAGCTTTCGGTCAGCCGCGACCACACCGACGACATCGCGTCGCGCCTCGTACCCTACGACGATGTCGTCTTCCCAGATGACCCCAACCGATTCATCCGACTGGCAACCGATGTCGAGGACACCAGGGTTGCCGAGCTGGTGCTTTCCCAGCCTTGCGCACTGACCGATCTTGGCGTACAGGTGTCGACCGGGCGGGTGGTGGACTTCCGTTCACGCCATGCGCTTAGCGGCGTCGAACTGCCGGAGGCGGTACCGCTGATCTATCCGGGCAATCTCCGGGACGGTGGAGTGCTCTGGCCTCGGGCAATCCGCAAGCCTCAATGGTTCCAACCGATCGACGACAAACACCGGGCGATGATCCTCCCGGAGGGCTGGTACACCGTCGTCAAACGGTTCAGTGCGAAGGAAGAGCGCCGACGGATCGTGGCATCAGTCTGGTCGCCTAACGACAACCCTGGTGAAGTGGCCTTCGAGAACCACCTCAACGTGTTCCACATCGGAGGTCGCGGGCTGGACGAAGACCTCGCTAGAGGCATCTCGGTCTGGCTCAACTCGTCGGTAATCGACAAGTTCTTCCGCACCTTCTCGGGCCACACTCAAGTCAACGCCACCGATCTCCGCACCCTGCGGTTCCCAAGCATGGAGACCCTGCGTTGCCTCGGGCGGAACGCCGTCGTGTCGCAGGTCGAGGTCGACTCTCTTGTCAAGGAGTTGGTTGCCGCATGAGCGAGCTGAGCAACGACGCCTACGAACGAGTCGAAGATGCCCGCATCGCCCTGGAGACGCTCGGCATGGATGCAGAGCGCAGCAACGAACGTTCCGCGCTCGTGCTCCTGGCCCTCCTACGGCTCACACCCGCTGAGTCATGGGCAGAGGCAGCCAACCCGATGCTCGGAACACGGGCGATCATGGACTTCATCCGCGACGAGTACGGCAAGGACTACGCGCCGAACACTCGCGAGACCGTCCGACGGTTCACACTCCACCAGTTCGTGGAAGCACGACTCGTTGTCCAGAACCCTGACGAGCCGCAACGCCCTGTGAACTCACCCAAGTGGAACTACCAGGTCACCGCCGAGGCACTGGACGTTCTGCGCGCCTACGGCACCGACGCCTGGCAATCCGCAACCGACCGATACCTTGCTGACCTTCCCGGACTCAAAGCACGCTACGCGGCTGCGCGCGAGATGGATCGCATCCCGCTGACCCTCCCGGACGGCTCGATCTTCACCCTTTCGCCCGGCGGGCAGAACGTGCTCCTCAAAGCGATGGTCGAAGACTTCTGCCCTCGCTTCACACCCGGTGGGCAAGTGCTCTACATCGGCGACGCGGGTGACAAGTGGGCACTCTTCGAACGAGAGACCCTGTCCTCACTCAACGTCGAGGTCGATGAGCACGGCAAGATGCCCGACCTCGTCATCTACCTCCCCGACCGCAACTGGCTCGTGCTCCTGGAAGCAGCAAGCTCACACGGCCCGGTCGACTCGAAACGCCAAGCCGAACTCGCCGGCCTGTTCGCACAGTCAACGGCAGGCCTCGTCTACGTCTCCTGCTTCCCCAACCGGGCAGAGTTTCGCAAGTACGTCGACAAGATCGCCTGGGAATCCGAAGTCTGGTGCGCCGACCACCCCACGCACATGATCCACTACAACGGCGAACGCTTCCTCGGGCCATACGAATGAGTCAGTTGGCCGTCAAACTAGGGATCGAACCGGAGCAGCCATGGTTGATCGTCGGATGACCTTGCCCACTTCGGGTGAAGTTGTGGCCGCCCTGCGCGACGCTGGTTGGCTCTTGGAGCAGGACACTGCTCGCGCTTTGGGCGCCGGTGGATTCCACGTGATGCAGGGTAAGGCGTTTCCTGATCCAGACGACGCGACCGTATCACGCGAGGTAGACGTTCATGGCTATCGACAGCTCTATCGCGACGATGAACTATCGTTCAGCGTCGGCCTTCGGGTTCTTGCCGAGTGCAAGCAGAGTTCGATGCCTTACGTAGTGGTAGGCGGCCCCGCGAGCCGCTACGAGTTGGAGCGGGACCGAAAGGAACAACACTTCCGGTTCCCGACCGTCGAGACTGGGCGGACGGAACTTGGGGACGGTCGAGCGCAGCTTCACTGCACGCGTGCTCGTGAGTATCTCGGGATCGACAAGCTGCCAGGCAATCCGTGGGAGGGCGGTTTCCTCGGGACTCAGCTGACCCGCCTGGACCGTAAGCAGACCTGGCTCGCGGACAACCGGGGGATCTTCACGTCATTGGTCCACCCGCTGGCAAAGGCGTTGACGTACTTTCGTTCGCAGGCGAATAGGACCTCCTACGTCATGCACCGGCCAGGTCAGGAATGGGCAAGCATCGACTTCTATTACCCCGTAGTCGTCACCTCTGCACCAGTATTCGCGGTTGACGTCATGAGCGAGAATGTTGAAGCCGTTGAGGTCCCATGGGCTGCCGTGACCCGCGAGATCAAGTCGGCAAAGGTCGATGGACAGTTCAACATCGACGTCGTGTCTGCCGGGTCGCTCTCCACCTACCTGGCGGACCGTGTAAACAAGTTTGGCAACGCAGTCGCGGAGATCGCGAGCAACGACCCTCAGCGCTTTGTCAGCCATCAGGATCATGAGTACGCGCCTCGCCTCAACAGCTAACAGCAGTCTTCGTCCAGGCGGTGCCACGGTGAACGCCGAACTGCTCGTCAAAGTGGTGACGCTGATGCCGCACTTGCGGGACCGTACGTACGGCGGCCGGGTCAAGTCCCTGGAAGTGGTGTAACGGCTGATCCTTCGCTTTATGCGCTGAGCGCGATGAAGGTGTCGGCGACCACCTCGCTTTCGGTGTCGGGCAGGACGCGCATGCGGGAGCGGGCC